>Ga0302317_10000127_pt1 | contig 71568 bp, 64 predicted proteins | sample III_Palsa_N3_3_FD_200450 | JGI IMG/M metagenome (GOLD analysis project Ga0302317, IMG submission 200450) | Peat permafrost microbial communities from Stordalen Mire near Abisko, Sweden - III_Palsa_N3_3 | ecosystem: Environmental > Terrestrial > Soil > Palsa > Peat permafrost | place: Sweden...
GCGCCCGCGTGATTTCGCCTAAGAAGAAATTGTCCCCCTGGTAGTCTTTCGCCACTTCGATCGTGTAGAGGAAGTAGTCGATCACCGAAAAATCCACAGAGGATTGGATCAGCAGGAACAACGGGATTATCAGCAGCGCCGAGAGAATGAAGCGGATGTTGAGAATGCCGGTCAGACCATAGCCCGCCAGCATCAGCGGCAGAAAGAACATGGTCGCACGGGCACCGCTGAACACGGCGGCGATACTGACGAGGAACATCGCGAAGACGGCGAGCCCGCGGATCAATGGCCGCCGGTCGGCGCTCGACAGAATCGCGGCGATGGTCAGGGCCGTGTAAATGAAGAAAGAATATTGTGTGACGAAAGAGAAGGTAGCCGGCACGCGATAGATGCCGCCCGCGGCGGCAAAGCCCGCGAAGTCCTGGCTGACCGCGGCGGCATTGTTGCCGAAAAACAGGCTGAGGGCGAATTCGTAGCCCAAGATCCGGATCAGGATCGCCTGCACGATCCCGATCACGCAAACCAGCAAGCCGCAAATCATGAAGAAGCGGAACAGGGCGATCAACCGATCCGGTTGGCGCGCGAGCTGCACGCCCACCAGGATGAACGGAATATAGAAGCACCAGACGCGAACCCCGATGATCACCATCAGCACCGAGCTATGCACCGGGACCAGCAGATTGAGGACGACTGCCGCCAGCAACGCGCCGATACTCAAGAGAATAGCGGGCGGGATGCTGCGGATCAGCGGCATGACCGGCTCCTGCGTCAGGAGCAGGATATAGATCGGCAGCACGACGAACGCGTCGCGGAACAGCAGGATGCTCGTGCCCAGACCGGTATCGACACCGATGATGCCACCGAACAGCAGAAACAGCACCAGGACACGCAGTGCCAGATCGACCGCGTGATCGCCCTTTCTCATGACGCCGCCATCCGGCGGCGCGAGAGCCATCCGCGGATATCGTCGGTCCGTCGTTCGGTCAGCGCCGCGAACCAGGCCGCATAGAGCAGCGTCAGACCAAACAGCAATCCAAAAGCACCGAGTCCGAGCGGATCGAAGCGTAGTGGCAGCAGACCAGATCGGGCAAGCCCCGCCTGGATCAGCGTCAGCAGCGGCAAATGCACGAGATAGAGGCTGAACGAGATATCCGCGAGCCGTCGCACCCCTTGCGCCGCTCGAGCACCGGTCGGCCCGACGACCGGACGACCGGGCAGATGCAGGACCGCATGGATCAGAAGGGCGACGGCAATGGGCAACAGGATCATATCCGCCAGATCGGCGAAGCGATCGATCTTGCCGGCGAGCAAGGCGCCCACCACAAGGACGCTCGCCATCAGCACCGCCGACCAGGCCGATCCTGCCAGCCGATCGGCGTGCGGCCAGACGACGAGCGAGGCACCCAACGTCCAGATGGCGAAAAAGGCAATGCCCCACGGACCCATCAGGCCCAGCATAATTCCGGCGAATCCCAGACCGAGCATCGTTCGCAGTCGACCGAGCCGACCGGTCGCGGCCAGAAGCAGAACCGGGAACAAAGCATAGAACCAAACTTCGTAGCCGAGGCTCCAGAGCACGCTGTTCGAGCCGGCACTGGGCACCAGGAACGGCTGCAGCCCGAGAATATTTCCCAGCAGGACCGTCGGTGCCAGATGATCGCGCACGGCAAAATCGAGCATCGGGTGCCCTGCGATGCCGGCACCATAAACGGAGATGCCAGGCAGCCAGCCCAGGCCCAGCAGATCGAGCATCACCCCGACGATCAGTGCCGGCAACAGCACCGTCCCGATCCGGCCGATCCGTTGAACCGCATAGCGCCGGACGGTCCAGCGATCGGCCGCGATGGCGATGGCGGCACGGCCGCCGACCAGAAAGCCGCTCAGCACGAAAAACACCACGACGGCCTGATGACCGAGCGACGTGGCAAAATAGAACAATTGCGCCCCAAGGCCGCCGGCACCGCCTTCGGCAAAGGGCGGAAACATCAGCACGCGCAGATGCTGCGCCAGAACCAAAAGCGCCGATAGGCCCCGCAGCAGATCCAGTATCGTGGCGCCGACCGGCCGGATCGGATGGTCGATGGCATGTCTGCCGAGGATCCGGTGCAGCCCGTTCATGATCAGAACCAGCGCCGTCCGACATCGATCGTGTCGTCGGGCTCGACCGGCGACTCGAGATCGAGCACTTCCTCGACGCGATCGGCCCCGATGCCGCGCGTGACCGCGAACGAGGTGCTGTTGGCCCGTCGCGTCGTCCCGCCGGCGATCGCGATCGCCTGCCGGATATCCAGCCCGGGCACGAACGGATAGCTGCCGGGCCGCGAGACCTCGCCGGTGATGTAGAACGGCCGATAGGTGACGATTTCCATCGACAGGCGCGGATTGACCAGCAATCCGCCCGCCAGGATCTGCCGTGTCGCTTCCTGGACCTCTTCCAAGGTCCGGCCGCCGGCCGGAATGTCGCCGATCAGCGGAAAGGCCAGCTTGCCGGTCGGGCCGACCGTCGCGGCCGTGCTGAGATCGGCCTGACCGAACACGGTGAGGGCCACCCGGTCGCCCGGTCCGAGCTTGTATTCATGGGGGGCGTCTGCCGTCCGGCTCGTGCCGATCGGGATGCGCGTGCCGACCGGCGTGCCGCAACCGGCGGCAAGCACGGCCACAAGGCCCAGCAGGGCGGACCGTCCCAGCACCGTCCAAGGCAGCCTTACCATTTCGTGCCCACCTGAAGCATGAAGCGATTATCCCCGTAGTTCGCCAGCGCCACCGGGCTCGTGCGATTCGTGTTGGTGACGCTGAAATTGAGGTCCAGATGCTCGTCGAAGTGATAGGTCGCGGCCAAACTACTGGTCAGGGTCACGTCGACCCGGCTGGGCCCCGCCCCGGCGGTGGCCTGATAGTCGGCTTCTTCGCGCAGATATTTCCCGCTGAACGACCAGTCCTCGCTGGGCACGTACAGCAGGGACGCACCGGCCTGGGTATCGACGATGGTGGAAACGCCGACGAACGCCGCTTCCTGCAGCGTCCGCGTCGCCAGCGCCTGCACCGAAATCGTCTCGAACGGGCTCCAGCGCAGGCTGAGGGTGAAGGCGGGCGTCGACACCGTCTTGACCCGGGGATCGTCGAAGCTTTCGCGCTGATACCCGACGCCGGCCTCGACATAGGTGAGCTCGGAGGGCGACCAGGTCAGGCCGATAGTGCCCTGGGCCGTCGTGCCGTCCCGCCCAGGCTGGCCCGGCGGCGCCTCCCCCAGATAGGAATGCCGCACGACGAGCGGCTCGATCAGCAGACCCAGATCCTCGGTCAATTCCCCCAGCAGGCGCGCGGTCGCCAGATAGTCGTCGCGATCGCGCTGGCCGATCGTCGCGATATCCTGATTGGCGTAGGTGATGTGCTGATACTGGACCGCGGGACGGAAGCTGTACCAATCGCCGTCATAACCCAGGTCGAACTTGACCGTGCTGGTATCATAGGTCGTCAGATGGGCCGCGGTTCCGGGATCGTTCGGATCGCCACGCGACTCATGCTCGCGGCTCTGCGTCAGGCTGAGCGCGGTCGCGATCTGGTCCGAAATATCGTAGAGCCCGGCGACCGTCGCATGGAAATCCTCGTAATCGTTGAGGGTCTGGCGATCCGAGCGACCGATATCGGCACCCAGGTCGAGATTGACGCCATCCCGCTCCCAGTCGGTCGTCAGGTCCAGCGACGGGCTGATCACCGTCGTCCAATCGCCGATCCGCTGGCTGCGGCTGGCATAGACATTATCGTCATAGAACCGTTCGAGGGTCAGCGCCGGATAGGCCACGACGGCGGCGGCATCGCCCGACCGCTCGCCCGCCGACGGGCTTGCATCGGAATGGAAGAACGGCGGCATGGCGCCCAGCACATCGCCCAGATCGATGCCGAGGGCCGGCGGCGACGGCGGCGCCGCGTTGTCGTCATCCGCCGTGCCCGGTGGCAGTGCCACGATGACCGGCGGGGGAAACCGGTAGCGGGGACCGGGAACGTCTCGACCGAGATCGACTTCGGCGGCGAATGCCAAGCCCGGAAACAGGACGGTCGATGCGACGAGGCAGGGTCGAATGAAACGAAATTTCCGTTTCGATACAGTTCGGAATCCGCCGGTTCTTCCCAATGCTCTCACGGAGAGAAAGTGCTTTCTGAACAACGCCGAGACGGTCGATCGACCGCCAGGCGGGATTTTAAACGAACTCTATGAAATTAACATAAATTCGTTTTTAGCCAAAGCCAAACCGGCGCCGCACCCGACGACATCGACTTGAATCCATCGTCGGCGCCCGAACCGACTACTTCAGGTGCGGACACGTCTTGCGAACGTGCGGAGCAGGCCGTCCAGCGGCTCGATCTCCTTCAGCCGAACCAGCCGCGCCATGCCATAGAAGGCGAGCGGCGAGACCAGTCCGATGATGGTCAGGTCGAGCACCTGCCCGCCGTCGGCGGTGGCATGAAGCACGCCGCAGGACCAGCGGGCGAGTTCGACCGCCGCGGCCGTTCCGGCCAGGCAAGGTATCAGACGGAGAGCGGTGCTTCGGATCGGTCCGCCGATCGCAAGTCCGCTCCGCACCGCGCTGTCGAACAGCAGAACCGCCGAGAGGGTCAGCTGAAGCGTGAAGACGGCGAGAACGACAAGATAGCCGCGCCCGTCGACCAGCGGAAGACTGAGCGCGAGCACCAGGAACTGGACGATCGAGATCGTCACCGGGCGCCATTGCCGCCCGGTGACGTAGCAGAGTGGGATCAGGATCTGCGCGAAGGCTGCCGCCGGGGCGCCGATGGCCAGCACCACGACGCCTCGTGCGATTTCCGCCGCGTCCGAAGTGCTGAGCCGGCCGTGGGCCAACAGCAGATCGACCATGCTGGAACTGGCGATGATGAGAACGAGCCCACTCAGCGCCGAGGCGGCACCGACGATCCCCATCGCGCGCGCGACCAGACGCGTCAGCTCGGTTCGATCGGCATGGATCCAAAGCGCCGCCAGATTCGGAAACAGGACGGAAATGATCGCCGCCGGCACCACGTCCGTCAGACTGACGAACTTCGTGGCATAGGCATATTCGGCGATCGCCCCGGCCGGTTGCCGGGACAGCGCGTACAACAAGGTGAAGCCGAACAGATTCGTCGTCAAAATCAGGCCAAGCGGTCCGCCGGTCACGCGGAACGAGACGACGACGGTCCGGTCGATCCTTGGCGGCATCATCGCCACGATGATCGGCCGGCCTTGCTCGCGCAGCCGGACCAGCACGCCGACCGACAGGACGGCGGTCGCCAGCACCGCCACAAGCTGGGCCGCAATGAGCGCGTGTCCGTCGCCCCCGTCGCCCGCAAACCAGACGAACAGGATCAAAAGTCCATTGACGGTCAAGCGATAGACCCCCATCAGCCAGAACCGCCCATAGACTTGCAGGACGGCCCCAGTCACGCCGATGAGCGTCACCGGCATCATCATCAACAGGAAGGCCGAGACCATAGGGCCGGCCGCCGCCGCCACGGCAGGCGCCAACCCGGGCGTCATCCAGCGCAATACCGCATCGGCATGCGCGGCGGCCACAAGCGAAACAACCGCCACCGGCACGAGGACCAGGATCGCCATGCCCGCCACCCGCCGCAGCGCCAGGATTGCCGTCCCGGGCTCGGCCGCGGGACCTCTGGTCAACAGCCCGACCACCACACTGAGCATCGCCTGGCTGACGAACAGCTGCAGGCCGAGCGTCAGGAACAGCGAGCTAGCCCGATAGGCATCCGCCACCGGCGAGGTGCCGTAGATCCGGGCGAGCAGCATATCGACCAGTACGCCCGACGCCGTGCCGATCAGACTCAGCAGGATCAGCATGGGAACTTTGATCGCCCGAGAGCTGGGCGCGCCCGAGGTGCTCAAGCCCGGCATTCGCTGACATTCGCCCGGCACCGTCGCCCCGGTGGGCGAAAGGCCACCGGGGGTCGGTTGTCGTGATGTCCCGGCTCACGGCCCGATTCATTGTTCGACTTCGTAATGTACACGACCGTTCCCTCGAACCGAATGTCCGTTCACTTCCGCTTTTAAATGGAATCAGTCGCAGGCAAAACACATTGCATCAGTTATATTGATATTGTCATTTATCCCGCTGCGTGTCAGACATTTCGGGGCACGCGCCGATTTGATTTTTGTCAGAACATTGCCGGCGCCCGCAGGGCTGGGTTTGATGGACGCACGCGCTCCGGCCAATGCTTCGGCCGGCAACATCACCGAACTTTATCCCGCGGTCGCTCGGACGCGGGCGTCGGATAATTTCGACCTCCGCCTGTTCTTAAGGGTGCTGCTGCGTCGCAAGCTGGTGATCGGCCTGGTTATGGTGCTGCTGACCGGCTCGTCCTTCATTTACGTCAATCAGCTGACGCCGCTCTACGACAGCGAGACGCTGCTCGTCATCGAAAGCCATCACGGCGGCGGCGCCCTGGAGGCGCTGAACCCAGGCCTGGGCGCCGATCCTTTCACCATCCAGACCGAAGCGTCGGTCGCGGCCTCGCGTCAATTGGCCGAGCAGGCGGTCGTCCGCCTGCGGCTGGTCGACAATGCCGTATATAATCCGGCCGTGGCCGGCCCGGCCTATCGACCGCTCGCCTTCTGGCCGGAGGGAGTTCGTCGTTTCGTCGCCGAGACCGCCATTCCGGCCCTGCAGGCCGTGGCTTGGCCGCAGGCCGTCCGCTCCCTGAGCACGCTGCAGCAGGCCATCCTGATCCCGAAGGCGTCGCCGCAGCAGCCCTATGTCGAGACGCCCCAAGACGAGACCGCCGGGGCGCCGGGCGAGCCGATCGAACCCGGCCTGCTGCGCGAGATGACCGATAAATATCTGATGTCCTTGTCCGTGACGCCCTCGACGCGCTCGCGCATCATGGCCGTCCGATTCGTCTCGGAAGACCCGATATTGGCCGCGCGCGCCGCCAACATGTCAGCAGACCTTTATATCGGCGACCAGATCCGCACCAAAGGCGAGGCCAGCAACCGCGCGGCCGGCTGGTTGTCGGATCGGGTCGACGACGCGAAGGCCCAGACCCTGGCGGCCGAGCGGCGGCTGGAGGAATTCCGTCGGGTGTCGGGCGTGGAATCCGGCGGTTCCGCCAGTGCATACGCGGCCCAGCTCGCCGACCTCAACAACCAGACCATTTCGGCCCGGACCCAGCGCAGCGAGGCCGAGAGCAAATATCAGCAGGTCCTGGGGCTGCAGAAGCAGCCGAACCAGATCGAGAGCGCCGCCGCCGTGCTCGATTCCAGCCTGATCCAGACCCTGCGCCAGAACGAAATCGAAGCCGAGGCCAATCTGGCCCAGATGCGGACCGAGCTGGGCGAAAGCCATCCCCGTGTGCAGCTCGCCGCAAGCAAGCTCGCGGATATGCGCCGGCGCATCACCGACGAAATCGGCAAGATTGCCAGGAGCCTGGGCAACGCGGCGGAACTGGCCCGCGCGCGCGAGTCCCAGATCGCGCCTGAGATCGCCAAAATCCAGTCGCGGCTGAACGAACAGAATCTGGCGGAAGCGACCATCCGCTCGCTCGAGAGCGAAGTGCGTGCCAATCAGCAGCTTTATGACAGCTTGCTGGTCAAGCTGTCCGAAACCCGGGTCCAGGGCGTCTCGGGCCAGCAATCGGACGCCCGGGTCATTTCCCGGGCGATCGAAGCCACCACGCCGTTCTCGCCGCATAAGCAGGTCATCCTGTTGCTGGCCTTCGTCGGCGCCAGCCTGGTCGCCGTGGCCGCGGCCTTCGTCGCCGAACATTTCCACGGCGGCTTCCGCAGCATCGAGCAGCTGGAACAGATAACCGGCGTCGGAACGCTCGGCCTCGTGCCCCGGCTGCTGAAGGGCGACGCCGACCTGCTGCCGCATCGCGAGCTGACCGAACGCCCCTACACCGCCTTCGCCGAGGCGATCCGGACAATCCGGACCGGTCTCTATCTCGCGCATGGGCATCAATTGCCCAAGACCATCCTGGTGACATCCTCGGTCCCGAACGAGGGCAAAAGTCTGCTGGCCCTGTCGCTCGCCACGCTGGCGGCCAATGCCAAGCAGCGGACCGTGCTGCTCGATTGCAACCTGCGCTACCCGACTATTCACCGCGAGTTGGGCATCGAGAATGACCGCGGCCTCAGCGACTATCTGAATGGCGACGTCGCGCTGAAGGACATCATCAATCCGGTTGCGAATTCGCCGCTGCTCGTCATCACCGCCGGCACGGGCCGCCAGACGCCGACCGAGATGCTGGGCTCCGCCCGCATGCTCGAAATGCTGGAGCGATTGACCGACGCCTGCGATTTGGTCGTCATCGACAGCCCGCCGGTTCTGGCGGTCGCGGACGCGCTGATGCTGGTCAAAGCCTGTGACCGGACGGTGTTCGCCGTGCGCTGGGAAAGCACCAGGCGCGAGACGGTGCGCAGCGGGATGAAGCAATTGATTGCCGCCGGCGGGCCGCGCCCGAACCTGGTGCTGACTCAGGTCAATGTGACCAAGCACGTCTACTACAGCCGACATAATGGTACCGAGGCCTATTACACCGATCGTCAGGGGCTGCTCGGCCATTGACCCTTCCCAAGCCGGATTTCGGGCCCTCCAGGCCACTGCGGCTGGCTTATGTGCTGAGCCATCCGATCCAATATCAGGCACCGATGATCCGGCGGATCGCAGCCGAACCCGACATCGACATCACGGTGTTCTATCAAAGTGATTTCAGCGTGCGCGGATTCTTCGATCCGGGATTCGGCCGTGAGATCGCCTGGGATGTGCCGCTGCTCGACGGCTATAAATCGGAATTCCTGCCGGCGCTCGGTCGGCGCGCGCCCTCCCCCTACCTCTATCCGCTAAACTACGGCATCGGCGGCCGGCTGCGCACCGGCCAGTTCGATGCGCTGTGGGTCCATGGCTATGCGCGCTGGTTCAACTGGGTCGCCATGCTCGCGGCCAGACGCCAAGGCCTCGCGGTCCTGCTGCGCGATGAAGCAACCCTGATCAGTGCGCCCCGCTCGCCCGCAAAGCAGCGCGCCAAGCAGCTGTTCATGGCGGTGCTGCGGGCCTGTGTCGACGGGATACTCGCCATCGGCAGCCGCAATCGCGACTATTACCTGGCGCACGGGTTCGCCGCCGAACGGATCTTTCCCATGCCCTACTGCGTCGATAATGACGCCTTTGCGGCGTCGGCGGCGACCGATACGGCGGCGACCGACACCCTGCGGCACGACCTTCGGCTGGAGCCCGGCCGGCCTGTCATTCTGTTCGTCTCCAAACTGCAGGCGCGCAAACACCCGGAGCATCTGTTGGCAGCCTATCGCCGATTGAGCGGGCCCAAACCCTATCTGCTGTTCGCCGGCGACGGCGCGGCGCGCCCCGCACTTGAGATCGAAGCGTCGGACGATCCGGACATCCGGTTCCTGGGCTTTCAGGGACAATCGGCGCTCGGACCGCTGCTGGCGCTTGCCGACGTCTTCGTGCTGCCGTCCGTCCATGAGCCCTGGGGTCTGGTCGTCAACGAAGCGATGAGCGCCGGCTGCGCTCTGGTGCTGAGCGATCAGGTCGGAGCCGCCGCCGATCTGGTGCATGCCGGCATCAATGGCCTGACCTATCCGGCGGGTGATATCGGCGCCCTCGCCTCGGCCCTGACCCAGATTCTGGGCACGCCCGGGCTGAGCCGCCGGATGGGGGCCGAGAGCCGCCGGCTGATCGCAGGCTGGAGCTTCGAGCAGGATGTCGCCGGCCTGAGGCTGGCGCTGGCCGCGACGGTGCCCGGCTTTCCTACTTGATCGCGACGGCCAGCATGTTCTGCGAGAAGATCGCCTCATCGCCGGCGCTGCCAGTCTCGACCGCCAGATAGAAACGCAGAGCCAGCCGGATCGGCCACCACAACACCGCGCGCACCAGGCTTTTCAGCCCATGGCTCGCCGGCGTGTCCTCGTAGCACGACACCGCCGAGAAACCCGATGCCCGCAGCAGCTGGCCGAGCGAACCCGCGGTGAAGGCGCGCTCGTGCGTGAGGTCGCCATAGCGCGCGCGCCCCGAAAACGGCGACTCCCCGTTCGGCACGTGAATGATCCAGCGGCCGCCCGGCTTCAGGGCCCGATGGACGCCATCGACCAGCCGCAGCAACTCGCCGTCATCCAGATGTTCCATGACGTCATAGGTGATGACGAGGTCGAAGCTGGCGGCGGCCCGGTCGTCCAGATAGTCGAACAGATCGCCTTCTTCCAACCCCTTGATGCCGAACGCGCGGCCCGCCGCGATCTGTTCGGCCGACCGGTCGACGCCCGACAGCAGGCCGTAGCCGCGCTGCTGCAGCTCATGCAGGATCAGGCCGGGGCCGCAGCCGAGATCGAGCACCGTGATGCGCCGGTCCACCGGCACATGGCGCTCGACCAGCCGGCCGACGAAGGCCCGGCTGCGCGCGATTTCGGTGGCGAGATCGATCGCCCGCTCGCCCGCGCGCGACGAAAGATAATGGCCGTAGAGCCGGGCGCGGAGCGCGTCCCGCCCGGTGCGATCGCTGTTCGCCCTACCCGGCATGATCGAGGGCCGATCGGTTTTCCCGCGCCGTCACGGCGCGCCGGGCAATGTCGCGCAGCAGCGCATGGGCCGCATAGGCCAGGCAGATCAGAATCAGCATCACGTTGCTGAAGGAGGAGAAGGCCTGCAGGCCGGTCAGAAAGAAATAATGGTCGGTCTGGAGGTTGAACAGCAGCACCAGCAGGACGAGGGGCGAAATCGCCGCGACTTTCCGCCGATAGAGTTCGTCCGCCAGAAAATGCCGGATCAGGTAGAAGACGCAAGGAACGCCCATGATGAATTGATAGAAGCGTAGCACCGGCGAGCACCAGAGATAGGCCAGGCAGAACAGGCACAGGATCAGGCGCACCCGCGTCGGATCGACCGGCAGGTCTCGTTCATCCCGCACGCCCCGTCCCAGACGGACCACGAAATAGACCAGGCCGGCCCAGACGGCCAGCACGATGCCGACGTAGATCTCCAGACCGGCGCCATCGTTCAGCGCGAGCTTGTAGCGGTTCACGAGCGCGTCGCGCAGAAAATAGATCATCGTCAGCAACGACTGATCGCTGACATTGTGCGTCATGTCGAACCGGATGAAGGAACTCGAGACCATCAAGGCCGGAAAGCCGTCATAGAACTGGGTGACGAGTTGGGGCTCGACCTGGCCGACCAGCCATAGATTGATCGCCGGCGATGCCAGAACCAGCAGCATGACGGGGACATGGCGCACGACGCGGCGCAACGGAAACAGCAGCAGCGGCAGACCGGCGAACCCCAGAAACACGAACTTGAACAGCCCGGCGAAATAGACGAGCGCCAGAAATGTCATCACGCGCCCGCGCAGCAGAAACGCGATACCGGTCCAGAGAATCACCTGCTCGAAAATGGTGATATTGCCGCTGGACCAGGCGGTCAGGATCGTGGAATTGAGCGCGAACGGCGCGAAGAAGGCGAACAGGACGGTCTGGTCCCTGAAACCGAAGATATCGCGCCACAGCCAGATCAGCCGCGCGACCATCAGGATGCCGGCGAGCGCATAGAGCCCGGTGGCGAGCGCCTGCGGCAGGCTGGCGAACAGCGCCATGATCGGCAGGGTGATCGGCGGATAGATGAAGATCGCCAACCCCGCCGGACGGGGAAACTCCGGCAAGCGATCGAAGGCATAGGGGTTGCCCCCTTCGAGGACGGTCCGGCCCGTCGTCCAGTAAATCGTAAAATCGTTGAACATCGAGCCCGGATAGAACACGAGCCGGCTGAACAGACCCGAATTCACGTAAAGACCGTAGACCAGCAGCACCAGCAGCAGCAGGCGCTCCGAACGAACGAAACGCATCATCGGGCGGATATTTTCACGGATTGACACGTCACGTACGGTACCATGTTCTGCGGAAACGCCGCGATCGACGATCACGGGCTTCCCGTAGACCATTGGTAACGTCGTTTCATTCCCCAATAAAGCGGGAGCTGCCCGCATCGCGCGCGATTTCAAGGGATCGGCGTTCGATTAAACAGATACTGCAGCGCGAAAAGCACCGCGATCATGCCGATGAAGATCAGCGGTGCCGCTATCGGGCGGGCGAAACCCAGGCGATGGCGCCAGGAGGCGGTTGCCGTCATCGATGGTTCGCCCGCCGGCATCGATTCGCCTTTCCGGTCCGCGGGCTCGACCTTCAGCGCCGCCGTCTTCTGCGCGATCGCGTCGAGCAACTCCTGCGCTTCGATCTGGCGGCGGGTCTTCGACCGCGCCGGCAGATCGCTCACGACGTTGCCGGGCCGCCCGGCGACCGCAACGGCCGGCTCCTTCTCGGGCCGGCGATAGACGCCGCGCTTGAACCAGGTCTCCAGCGTCATCCGCATATCCCGCGTGATCCGGGCGGGTTCATCTTCCGGCTGGGCCGGGCTACCGCCGCCGGCGCGCTCACCGGCATAGGCCGCCGCGGCGTGATACAGCCGATCGACCGGCACCGAGACCTCGACCCCTTCGCGGATCAGGATCTCGGCGCTGACATTCAGATAGGCGTCGGCGCCTTCGGATTCGGCGCGATAGAGCAAAACCGGCGTGCCGAACGCCGCGGACTCGCTGATCGCCTCGTTGCGCGGCACCATCGTCTCATAGACGCTGCCGGCGAAATGCCGGCGCATCTCGCCGGCGAGCGCCTGCGCCTTCGGGTTGGTCTGCTCGTACATCGTGATCAGAATGTCGAAGCCGGTGAAGCCCGGCACGAAGCGCTGGCGCAGCAGATTGACCGTATCGCGCAGATGCGACAGGCCCTCGAGCGACAGATACTCGCACTGGACCGGCACCAGCAGCCGGTCCGCCGCCAGGATCGCGTTCAGCGCCAGGAAGCCGAAGGACGGCGGGCAGTCGATCAGGATGAAATCATAGTCGCCGCGGATCGGCTTCAGCCGGTCGCTCAGCTGCGCGTGACGGTCGCCCAGTTTGGACAATTCCATTTCGGCACCGACCAGATCCATGCTGCCGGTGACCAGGGACAGGCCGGGGATCGCGGTCTCGCGCACGGTAGCGGCACTGTCGCCGGCGCCCAGCAGGAAATCATAGGCGCCCAGCCCGCGGCTGGTCCGGTCGATGCCGAGCGCGGTGCTGGCATTGCCCTGGGAGTCCAGATCGATCAACAGGACACGGAAATTCGCCGCCGCCATCGCCGCCGAGACGTTGACCGCCGTCGTCGTCTTACCGACGCCGCCTTTTTGATTGAAGATCGTGAGGACCGTGCCGCGCCGCTTGCGACGCGTCGTACCGATCATGGACATGACCATGGCAGCGGTCACGTCACGCGAGGCTGATCAGGGCGCGACATCGTCAAATAACGCGGCAAGGTTCTTCCCGTTTTCGATGCGCGGACGGCGTCGTGCCCGCCCCAGATGACGCAATATAGCAGAGCTGATGTGAAATTATAACGGATATTACCCGAATTTTAAGAATTTCTTCACCGTAACTTGACGCACTGAATTGGCACCCGCTAAGAATAGACGGTGCGTCGAGGGCGGCAGAAACCAAGCCGCCGTGGAGAACATTTCAGCTGTGTCGGCATTGCCCTTACCAGCCCCCCGCCCATTGCGGATCGGCCTCGATTTACGGTACTTGCAGCAGGCGTTGCGCAATGCGCCCGTCGGCGGCATCGAGGGCGGTCTGGGCGGCATCGGTACCGTCAGCCGCAATCTGTGGCGCGGACTGGCGCAGCTGGCCAGGTCCGAAGCGAACCCGAGTTTTCGGCTGCTGGCACTGATCGATCATGGGCCGATCCCGGACGGATTGCGGCAGCTGATCGGGGAAAGTACCGGGGCCGAGCTGGTGCCGTTCGGCCTAAGCGGCCGGTTTCGACTGGCGACGCGCTTTGCCCGATCGTCCCACAATTGGCTGATCGGCGCTTTGGAGAGCCGATTTGGCGCCGGCATCGCACCGCTCGCCGGTCGGATCGACGTCATCCACATGCTGAGCCAGCAACCGCCGGTCGGACGGATCCGCGCTTCGGTGGTGACGGTCCATGATCGCGGCAATCCGCCGTCCAATCCGATCCTGCGGGCACTGAGCGATCCCTGGCCGCAGATCGCCGCCGCCGATGCCGTCGCCTATGATTCCGGTGCCACACGGCTCGATCTCGCTCCCCAGCTCGAACGACACGCCGCGAAGGCGCAGCTGCGCCAAGTCATCCCGCTGGGCATCGACCTCGCCCGGTTCAGCCGCCTGGGCCTGTCCAGCGCCGAGATCGCGAGCCGGCTCGGCCGGCCGCGCCCCTATTTCCTGCATGTCGGAAACTGCACCGGACGCAAGAACCCGGTCGGATTGCTCGATGCCTTCCGCCATACGGTGGTGGAGGCCGGGATCGATGCCGATCTGGTCATGGTCGGCCCCTATCACGTCGTCGCCCATGCGGCGGTGGAACTGCGCCGGCTGGCGGCGGAGCGCGGCTTGGCCGATCGCCTGGTCGTGCTGGACGCGGTCGATGACCGCCAGCTGACGCTGCTTTACAACGGCGCGCTCGCCCTGGTCTTCCCGTCGCTGTTCGAGGGCTTCGGGCTGCCGATCATCGAGGCGCTCGCGTGCGGCACCGTGCCGGTAGTCTCCAACCGCGGCGCGCTGCCGGAGGTCGCCGGCCCGCATGGCGTGCTGGTCGACCCGACCGACCCGCGCGACATCGCCCGGGCCATGGTCGATCTGGCCCGGCATCCGCGCAAGGCACCGGAGGGGATCGCCTGGGCGCAACGCTTTTCGATCGAACGGATGGCGCGGGCGTATTTGGCGCTCTATGGCACGTTGGCGGCGGCGGCATGAAGATCGTCCATGTGATCAACTCGCTGGCCATGTCCACGGGCGGGCCGGCACCCGCCTGTCGCGACATGGCGCGCGCGATGGCCCGGCGCGGCCATCACGTCTCGATCCATACCACGGCGCGGCGGCCCACGGAGGACGGGCCGGCGATCGGCCGCCTGGTCGATGCGGACGGCGTCCATATCATCTGCCATCCCATGGTTCCGCCGCGCTTCTTCGGCACCTCGCCGGCCATGGCCCGGGCGTTGGACCCCGTCGTCGCCGACGCCGATATCGTCCATGTCCATTCGCTCTATCTGTTCCACGACTGGCTGGCCGGCCGGCTGTGCCGCCGCCACGCCACGCCCTATGTGCTGATGCCGCACGGCTCGCTCGATCCCTACCATTTCGGCCATCACCGCCGGCGCAAACGGCTGATCGAGTGGGCGTTCCAGAATCGCGTCACCGCCGGCGCGGCCCGGCTCCAATTCACCACCGAGGACGAACGGCAGCGCAGCGCGCCCCAGACGCGCGGCGCGCCGGCGGCGATCGTACCGAACGGCCTCGTGCTCGCCGACTTTCACGACCTGCCGCCGGCCGGCGCCTTCCGCCAGCTCTATCCGGTGCTGGGCCGCGATCCCTATGTGCTGTTCCTGGGACGGTTGGCCGAAAAGAAGGGCCTCGACATCCTGACCGAGGCGATGGCCCGCCTCATGCCCGACCGGCCGACGCTGCGCCTGGTCGTGGTCGGCGCCGACGACGGCATCGGCGTCGCCGCGCGCCGCTGGGCCGAGGCGGCCGGCATCGCGAAGCGGACCCTGTTCACCGGCCCATTGCTGGGGGCCGCCAAACTGGCGGCCTTTCGCGATGCGGCCCTGTTCGCTTTGCCGTCGGCCGCGGAGAATTTCGGCATCGCGGCGGTCGAGGCGCTTGCCTGCGGCACGCCTGTGGTCCTGTCGGACCAGGTGAATATCGCGACGGAGATCGCCGCCGCCGGTGCCGGCCTGTGCGTCCCACGCACGCCCACGGATTTCGCCGCCGCGCTTGCGGCGCTGCTGGACGACGGCGCGTTCCGCGACCGGCTCGCCGTCGCCGGGCCGGGGCTGGTCGCGGCCCGCTATTCCGCCGATGCCGCCGCGGCCGAGCTGGAACGCGTCTATCGCCAGATCCTGGAGCCATCATGCGCGTCGTGATGCTGGTGCCGGCGGCGTTCGGCGGCCATGGCGGCATCGCCCAGGCCTTGCGCGATTTCATCGACGCGCTCAGCCGCCGGGCCGACATCGATGAGATCGTCGTGCTGCCCCGGACGATCCATGAGCCGCCGGGCCCCTTGCCGCCGAAGGTCGATTTCCGGGCGCGCGCCGCCGGCGGCAAACTCGCGTTCGCCCGCGAATTGATCGCGCTGGCGCTCGACCGGCGCGGCTTCGATCTGGCGCTGTGCGGCCACCTCTATCTGCTGCCCCTGCTGCATCTGGCGCTGCTCGGCCGCCGGAAGCCGACCGGCTGCTTCATCTATGGCGTCGATGCCTGGGCGAGTGCCGACCGGACGGGCGAGGCCTGGGCCATCGCGCGCACCGGCTTCATGATTTCGTCGAGCCGCTTCACCGCCGACCGCTTCAGCCGATGGAGCGGCTATGACCGCCGCCGCGCGCTGACCATGCGCCACGCGGTCGACCGCAGCCGGTTCACGCCCGGACCGCGCCCAGCGGCTCTGATCGAGCGCTACGGTTTGGCCGGCAGGAAGGTGCTGATGGGGCTGGGCCGGCTCGATGCCAACGACCGGTACAAGGGCTTCGACGAGGTCATGGCGGCGCTGGCCGGCCCGCTCGCCCATCGGCAGAACCTCAGCTACCTCATCGCCGGCGACGGATCGGATCGGCGGCGGCTCGAAGCCCTGGCCCACGCGTTGGGCATTGCCGACCGCGTCATCTTCGCCGGCTTCGTGCCGGATGCGGAGAAGACCGATCACTACCGGCTGGCCGACTGCTTTCTGCTGGCGGGCTGGGGTGAAGGCTTCGGCATCGCGCTGATCGAGGCGATCGCCTGCGGCGTGCCGTCGATCGCGTCTAATCTCGACGCCTCGGCCGAAGCGGTCGGCGACGGCCGGGTCGGCCAGATCGTCGATCCGACCGATATCCCGGCACTCGCCGCCGCGATCGAGCGGGCGTTGGAATTGCCCCATGGCGTGGTTCCCGACGGGTTCGAGGAATTCTGGATCGAAAGCCTGGAACGCCGGATCGACGACCGGATCCTGCGCCCGCTGGCGGCGGGCCTCCTGCCTGGCGAGGCGGTGTGATGGTGATCCGGCGGCTGCGTCAGGTACGCAAGGTGTTCGGGCTGGCCGGCACGCCGCTGTATCGGCGCGGCCTGGCCCAGGGCATTGCGGCGGCGATCGAGCACGCGCCGCTGCTGGTGGCGCTCAGGCCAAGCTTCGTCGTCGATATCGGCGCGAACGTCGGTCAGTTCAGCCTGGCCGTCCGTCAGCATTGCCCCTTGACGCCGATCGTCGCGTTCGAGCCCCTGCCCCGCGCCGCGGCCCGCTACCGCCGCCTGTTCGCCGGCGACGGCGCCACCCGGCTGGAGCAGGTCGCGGTCGGTGCCACGGCCGGCGACGCCACGATGAACGTATCGCGCCGGGGCGACAGCTCGTCGCTGCTGCCGATCGGCCCGCTGCAGACGATGACCTTCGCCGGCACCGAACGGGTCGGGACTGAACTGGTGACGGTGGCGCCGCTGTCGGCCTATCTGACCACCGCCGATATCCCCGCCGGCGCCCTGCTGAAGATCGACGTGCAAGGCTATGAATTGCCGGTCATCGAAGGCTGCGGCGCGCTGCTCGCGGCCTTCGACCATGTCTATGTCGAGCTTTCCTTCATCGAACTGTACGAAGGGCAGGCGCTGGCCGGCGAGGTGATGGCGCGTCTGGAAATTTTGGGCTTCCGCCTGACCGGCCTGCGCTGTGCCACGATCGATGCCGCCGGCGCCATCATCCAGGCGGACTTCCTGTTCACCCGGCGGGGAGCGGCCGAATGACCCTGCCGATTTCCGTGGTCATCCTGACGTTCAATGCCGAGGCGACCGTGGCGCGGACGCTGGAGAGCGCGGCGCGGATTTCCGACGATATCCATGTCGTCGATTCCGGCTCGACCGACGGCACGCTCGCGATCGTCCGGGCCGCCGGGGCCGCGATCGCGGCGCATCCCTTCGTCGACTATGGCGCCCAGCGCAATTGGGCGATCGACCATCTGGAGCTCCGCCACGGCTGGCAATTGCATCTCGATGCCGACGAGCGCCTGAGCGACGCGGCGGTAACGGAGATCCAGGCGCTCGTCGACGAGCCCGGGATCGACGGTTATCTGATCCCGCGGCTGGTCCATTTCATGGAGCAGCCGATCCGTCATGGCGGCATGTACCCGATCTATCACGCCCGGCTGTTCCGCACCGGCCGCGGCCGGGTCGAGAACCGGCGCTACGACCAGCATTTCCAGATCAGCGGCGCCGTCCGCCCGCTGCGCCATCCGATGATCGACGATATCCGCATGGCGCTGACCGAATGGACCGCCCGGCACAATCGCTGGTCCGACCTGGCGCTCGAGGACGCCCTGGCGCCACAGCCCGGCCGCATCGAGGGTCGGTTGTTCGGCAACCCGCTCGAGCGCAAGCGCTGGCTGCGCGAGCGCTATGGCGCCGCCCCCCTGGGGCTGCGCGCGCTCGCGCTGTTCTTCTACCGCTATATCCTGCGCCGGGGCATTCTCGACGGTCAGGCCGGCCTGATCTTCTTCGTGCTGCAATGTTTCTGGTTCAATTTCCTGATCGACGCCAAGCTGTGGGAACGGCGGCGACTCACTGCGTCTTGTAGGGAAACTGCGCCGCCTTGATGAACTGGTCGTAGAACCGGTCGAGATCGACCGCCTGGACGATCGTGACCTTCTGTTCGCCCTGATGCGGCGCGATCGAGTCCGGCCAGACATGGACCTGGCCATAGTGCATGCCATGATCCAGATCGACATCCATATTGGCCTCGATCGACCGGGTGATCAGGCTTGGATCGACCGCGACCGCGGCCGTCATCTCGTCCCACAGCGGCAGGTTGACCGCATATTTCGCCAGGAATTCGGTCACCGGCGTCTTGACCGACGCCATGCGCTGGATCAACGCCGGCGTCATCATGGTCTGGTTGGTGACGTCGCCCAGCACGGTGATCCTGGCCCAGGGCGCGGTCAGCACGATATGGGCCGCTTCCGGGTCGAACAGGATGTTGAAGTCGGAATTGATATCGGCGTCACCGGAGACCTGGAGGATGTTGGCGCCCAGGAAAGCCCCCATGAACACCAACTGCTTCGCCAGGCCGGCGAAACCCGGATCGAGCCGGATCGCGAGCGCCAGATTGGTCAGCGGCCCGGTCGCCAGGATCGTCACCTGATGCGGATATTTGTGAACCTGCTGGATCATGAAGTCGGCGGCCGTGCCGGCGGCGGGCTTGGTCGTGGGATTGCCCGAGGGATTGTCCGGCACCAGATAGGGATCGTCGGGATGGAAATTTTCGCCCGGCTTCGGGTCGCTCCAGGCGCCCTTCCACGGCAGCTTGCCGTAGGCCTGCTCCCAGGCGCGCGTGCGCGCGGCCGAATTGATCAGCGGAAAGACAGCACCGGGGACGACCGGAATATCGGTCCGTCGCGCGATTTCCAGAAAGCGCAGCAGATGGGCGGTTTCCTCGTCGCGCCAGCCGTCGCCGCTGACCACGGTAAAGCCCAGCACTTTGACCGCGGGATTGGCCAGCAGCATGACGACCGGCTGGATATCGGGGCCGCCCGGGCCGACGAAGTCATTGTCATGGACGACCAGCATCGGCTCCGCCGCCCGGGCGAGCGGGGCGGCGACCAGCGCGAGAACGGCCAGAACGACGCCGGCGAACGAGAAACGCATGAGAGATTCCTGATGGGGAAAGGGGCCGGGCAATGCCCGACCCCTTGGTCGCCAAAGCCTAGAACTGGTACCGGAGCTCGAACCCGTAGGTGCGGGGATCGTTGACGAAGCCGGTCAGGTTATCGAAATCGATGGCGCCGGTCACCTTCACCTCATCGAGGATATTGTGGACGTAGGCCGCGACTTCGAACCCGCGGGCATGGTCGATATAGCCCACCCGCAACCCGCCCAGCAGCAGGGACTGACCGTCGAATTCCTTGGCCTTGTACAGGAAGAAATCCTCGGTGCCGCGATAGGACCAATCGGTCAGGCCATAGATCTCGTTGTCCTTGTTCAACGGGATGCTGTAGCGCGCCGAGGCATCGAGCACCCAGCGCGGCGCGTTCGGCAGCGGATTGCCGTTGATCTTGACGTTGCCGGTCGCGGGATCGATCGGATTGGTGATGGTGCAGGACGCGCACTGGCCGACTTCGAGGCTCGAGTCCCGGATCTGCGTGAAATTATAGCTGCCGCTGGCCGTCAGCAGCAGCGGATCGATCGGCTTGTATTCGAACTCCGCCTCGAAGCCCTCGCCGATCGCGTCCTTGGCATTGATCAGGTTGGTGCCCTGCGACGAACCGCCGACGGCGGCGAGTTGCAGGTTTGCCGTATCCCAGGCGTAGGCCGTGAGGTTGAGGTTCGCGCGATGATCGAGCAGCGCGGACTTCAGGCCGATTTCATAGGAGGTCGTGGTCTCCGCCTTGGCGACCGAAAGCGGTGCCGGACCGGAAAAGCCGTCGAATTCCACGTTGCGGCCGTCGAGCGCCGGCGCCAGGTAGCCCGTGGCGATGCGGGCATAGACATTCATGTCCGGCGTCACGGCATAGGTGGCGCTGACGTCGAACGTCGTATCGGAATCATTGGTGTGAAGCGTCGGCTTCAGCGGATTGAAGCAGCCGATGAAACAGCCGACGTTGTAATCCTTGGAATCCGTGCTGAAGCGCACACCGGCACCGAGCGTCAGATCTTGGGTGATCTTGTAGGTCGCGGAATCGAAAATGCCGAACGATTGCGTGGCTTGGGTTTGATTCATCGAAACCGCGGTCGAGCCGTCGGTATTGTAGGAGAAATCGTCGACCCGCAGATATTCATGGAAATAGAAGAAGCCGCCCTGGTTGAAGAACGGGCCGTCGCCGTTGGTCGACAGCCGCAATTCCTGGGTAATCTGATCCAGGCCGGGGACCGAATCGCTGGTCTCGTCGCTGAACTCGTTGGAGCCGGGAGACAAGAAGGGCGAGCCGGGAGGCGCGGAGAAATTACCGCCATCGACATCGCCGCGGCTGCGGATGCTGCCATGCTCATAGGCGCTGACCGAGGTCAGCGTGACCGGGCCGAAGTCGTTGTTGATGGTGAGATGCGTGCCCCAGGTGCCTAGATTCTGGTAATTGTCGCCATCCAGATCGACCTGATCGACCTTGAAGCCCGGGACCAGATTGTTGGTGCCCTTCTCAATGATGTTCGCGCGGAACACACGCGCGGTGCCGTCCAACCCGCGGCCATCGACCTCCAGCAACGCATCCAGCGTGTCGGTCGGCTTGAACAGCAGCTGCAGGCGCGCCGCCGTATCGGTATAGCCCTCCAGATTTTTGCCATAGGCCGTGGTCGGATCGATATTATGGACCCAGTCGTCGCGCCGTTCCTCGAGGACTGAGATCCGGAAGTCCAGCTTGTTCGGCACGATGGCGCCGCCGACCGCGGCCGTGAAATCGACCGTGTTGTAGTTGCCGTAGCTGAGGTCGGCAAAGCCGCTGTAGTCGTCGTTCGGCCTTACCGAATCGACCTTGACCACGCCGGCCGGCGTGTTGCGGCCGAACAGCGTACCCTGCGGCCCGCGCAGCACTTCGACATCCTGGGTGTCGAAAATCGGGAAGGCCTTCAGGATCGGGTTTTCCACGACCACATCGTCATAGACGACGGAGACCGGCTGCTGGGCGTTATAGGTGAAATCGGAATTGCCGAGGCCGCGGATATAGAAGCGCGGATAGGTCCGGCCGAACGAGGATTCGACGTTCAGGCTGGGCACCCGCGCCGCCAGGAAGCGGATGTCGTCGCCGCTCGAGGTCAGGTCGGTCAGCGTCTGGGCGTTGAGCGACGTCACTGCCAGCGGCACGTCCTTTTCATATTCCGGCTTGTGCTGCGCCGTCACGACGATCTCTTCGAGCGCGCCCGACGCCGGCGGCGCATCCTGCGCCAGCGCCGGTTGCGCCATACCCGCCATCAAACCGATCGCCGAGACGCCGCAGGCGCTCATCAGATGCGCCCAACGAGCCGTTGCCGGCCCGTGCCTGAAACCCCTCATCACCCAGTCCCCCGAATATAATACGTGCAAGACAAGTAGCATCCAGCACCTTCGATCTCTTTGCATCGAAGGGAGCCAGAGCCGCGCAGAATTCAGAAAGTCCAGAACAGAACAGTTTAGTCTTTTTTCTTGGGTTCTTTTTTATGATGCCTGGCCCGCATCCAAGTCCGATCGAATACCGGCAACTGCTCTCTCCCCAACACGAAAGCTTCACAATCGTTAGCAGGATCCGTGCCAGACCGCGAACCGAAATTCGTCCCGAAAACATCGTCCCGGTCGCCTGTATCCGGCGAAGCACAGTCCGGCCGATCGCACCGGCGCAGCCCGTGAAGCCCTCGGAAATGCGGCCGCGCCTCGCCGCCACGCCGCTCGCACATCGGCAACGAGGCGTCGGTCGTTTTGAATGGAATGGGTGCATGGCGCCGCGGTGGCGCATTCGATGGCAGGCTGCATCCCCGATCTGCCTGAAATCGACCTGTTGCCGTTCCGGCAGCGGGTCGCATCGGCTTTCCACCCAGGCCCGTGCCTGGGTGGCATCACCGATCCGGCGGAGAGCCGGGGCCTGCTAGAACTTGACCTTCATGGTGAAATCGACGCTGGCCGGCGGCAGGACGGTGATGAAGTCGTTGCCGTAGAACGGATTGTCGTTCACCACGTTGCGCTGATTGGTGATGTTGTTGCCGGCCAGTTTGAACTCGTAACGGCCGACATCCCAATAGACCGCGGCATTGAGCGTGTACTGCCACGGGATTTCGGGCGAAACGTAGTGACCGCCGTTGGCGACGAGATAGGCCGGCACGAAGCCGGGGAAGCCGGCCTGCGTGGCGGCCACGTCGATCGTACCCGAGGTCGTGGTCGCGATCGGGCCGGTGACCTGCAGGCTGGTCTGGATGCCCACGCCATTGTCGAAGCGATAATTGCCGAGGAAGTTGAACACATGCTCCGGAATGCCCGGATCCTTGAACTGCTGGTTCGGGGCCCACACGATTCCCGTGGCGGCGCCATCGACATTCATCCCGGCCTCGGCCGGAAAGTTGTAGAAGCCAGCCGGCGTTTCCAGAATGGTCCGGTTGAAGGAATAGCTGGCCGTCAGGAAGAGATGCGGCTGCGGCTGATAGTCGAGCTCCGCCTCCGCGCCCCGGATATGTGCGAAGGAAGAACTGGAACCGCCGGGACCGGTCGGAATCGAGCGGGCTTGGCTGAACACGGCCGTCGATAGGAACAGCGTGTTTTCGATCAGGGAGAACTTCAGGCCGCCCTCATACAGCCGCGTGGTCTGCTGCAACTCCGACTTGTCGGCGACCCCGAAAGTACCGACCCCGCCATCGTTGGTCGTCGAGTTCACGTATTGGGCGTAATTGTAGGTGAAGTAAGCCGTACCCCAGGGCGCGAACTGGTAGACGGGGCTGATGTTGCCGTTGCCGAGGCCGTACCAGTCCGTATTGTGATGGTCCCTGATATTGGTCCCGGTGAGATAGTCGAAGTACAAGGCGCCGCCGAGCGGATCGTACTCTTCGAGATGCACGAGATCGCCGCGCAGGCCGTAGAGCAGGCTGAGCTCCGGCGTGGCCTGGATCCGGTGTTCCAGGAACAAGCCGGCGTCGTAGAGATCAGAATTGACGGTCGAGTTCTGCTGCGTCCCATTGCGGCCGGGCGCGCCATACACGAGCCGCCCGAAGGCGTCGGTATATTGTATGGCACCGCCGCCCGCCTGCAGACTGGCGGGGAATACGAAGCTGCTGGACGGACCGGTCAGGTCGAAGATGCTGATCGGCTCGTTGACGAAGTTCTGAATATTGTCGACATGGGCGTCGCGTAACGTGAAGCCGGCATCGATCTGGCTGTCCGGCTTGAAGCCGTCGCTGATCGGCGTCGAGAATTTATATTGGAAGTCGGTCTTGTTCTCGATCGTGTAGCTGCCCTTGGTCGAATCCGAGTAATAATCCTGGGTCTGGTTGTCACGGTTCATCACGTTCAAGAACGTGTTGTTGCTGACGCTCGCCGCGTCGCTGAACTGATAATTCTGCTGAATCTGGACATTGAAGCGCAGCGAATGCGCCTCGGTGTCCGGCCCCTCGTCGATATTGGTCTTGCGGTCGATCGTGACCGGATTGCCGAGCGTGAACGGGGTGCCGAAGCCCGAGACATCCGCCGGCGCCGGGCTGCCGGTCAGGTACGTGCCGTTGCTGATCAGCTGCTGGTTGACCCGGTTGATGCCGTCGTCTTCCTTATAGTCCGAATAGGCGATCTCGCTGTTGACGTTGATCGTGTACTTGTCGTTCACGTTGATCGTCGCGGCGCCATAGACGGCCTGCTCGCGGAAATACATGCCGGTATAGTAGCTGCCGCTATCCTCGCCGGTATAGCTGAAGCGATAGGCGACCTTGTCGTTGACCGGCCCGCCGAAATCCAGGCTCCAACGGCGCTTGTCGTCGCTGTCGAACTCCGCCGTGGCGCTGCCCTTGAACTCGTCGAAAAAGGGCTGCTTGGTCGTGATGTTGATCGAACCGCCGACGCCGGCGCCGGGACCGGCCTGGACGCTGGCCGGCCCCTTGACGATGTCCATCGTGTCGATGCTGTTGTAGCTCAGCGGCGCGCCATAGCCGTTCAGCGTGAAGCTGTCGCGCATGCCATTGAAGAACACGTCGGCGAACTGGCCGCGGATGCGCGGAATGTTCGGCGTGCCGAAGGACGCGTCGGTATAGCTGCTCGAGGTCAGATAGGAGAGTTCCCGCGGATCCTGAATATCGAGCGCGTCGAGCTGGGCGTGCGTCAGCACCGTGTTGTTGCGCGGCGTTTGCATCACGTTGAGGTCGAGGCCATAGGCCGTGCTCGAACTGAGCGAGGTCGGCAGCACGCTCAAATCCTTCGATACGCCGACCACGGTGATCTGTTCGGCACCGCCTTGCTGTGTGGCGCTCGCCGGCGGCGCCGCGGTATCGGGGACCGCCTGCGCCGAGGCTTGCTCGAGAGATGCGGCACCCGTCAGCACCGATATCACCACCAGATTGATTTTGTGCCCCATCTGTCGCCCCCAGTTTCGTCAAGGCAAGGCTGCCTCGCCCCTGTCTTCGTCGGCGCCCCCGTTGCGGCGGCGCCCGTCGCTACCCCTTTGGGCGCCAGACTTGTGGCCAAGCGGCACCAGGAGTTTTCGGCCCGGTTCGATCGGGCGGATCCTGCCCCACGCAGAATTCGAAAATCCTCGATCGGCCCGTTTTGATTTTTTCTTTTGCAGCTACCGTTTCGCCCGCTGTCGAACCGACGAGCTTTCACAAGGTCGATAGCAGGAACCATGCCACCCTGCGCCGCGGGAAACCGGATGGTATCATCCGCGACACGGCCTGTGACCGCGCCGCCACAGTGCCGCGAATCACGTGTCCTGAACCCGATCGGCGCGCCTGACCCGAACGCTGCCAAGACACCTCGGTCGTTCTCATTTCAGCAACGCCTTCAGCCTGATTTTGCATAAACCGTGCGCGCGCCGGCTCGGTGGCCAAATCAACGGCAGGCTGCATCTGGATCTGCCTGAAATCTGCATGTTGCCGTTTCGGCAACGATAGAGGTCGCTATTGACGGCGCGCGGCGTCGCCGATCAGGCCGATCGCCCGGTCGATCTCGGCCTCGCTGGTAAAGCGGCCGAGGCCGACCCTGATCGTGCCGCGTGCGGCAATGGCGTCGAGGCCGATCGCCGTCAACACCGAAGACGGCAGCCCATCGGCTGCGTTGCAGGCGGCCCCGGTGGCGAGCGCCAGATCCGGCAGGTCTTCCAACAACACGGTCGCGTCGATGCCGGGAACACTGAGGCTCAGCAGCCCCGGCACGCCCACGCCGTCCCCGCCATTGCGCTGCAGGGTCGGGATCCGCGCCTTGAGACCGCACCACAAACGCTCGTCGAGGGCCACGAGCCGTTCCTGTTCGCCCGTCCCGTCCGCGATCACCAGGGCCGCGGCCCGCCCGAAGCCGACGCAGAGCGGCGTCGGCAGCGTCCCCGGTCGCAGGCCGCGCTCCTGGCCGCCGCCCTGCAGCGGCGGGACCAGATCGCCGGCGCGCAGGTAGAGCGCGCCGATACCGCCCGGCCCGTAGAGCTTGTGTGCGGTGAGGCTCAGCAGATCGACGCCCTGCGCCGCGACATCGAGCGGAATCCGGCCCGCGGCCTGGGCGGCATCGCTATGCAACGGGATGCCGCGCGCCCGGCACAGCGCGCCGATCGCGCCCAGCGGCTGGATCGTGCCGATCTCGTTATTGACCGCCATGACCGAGACCAGGATCGTGTCCGGCCGCAGCGCATGCGCGAGCCGATCGGGATCGACCAACCCGGCCGCATCGACCGGCAGGATGCTGATCTCGAACCCGTCCCGCGCGAGCGCGCGCAGCGGCTCCAGCACCGAGGCATGCTCGGTCGCGACCGTGACGATATGGCGGCCGCGTGCCCGGCGGGCCCGCGCCGTGCCGTGGAGCGCCAGATTATTCGCCTCGGTCGCCCCGGACGTGAACAGGATCTGCGCCGGCCGGGCGCCGATCAGCGCCGCGACTTCGATACGCGCCTGCTCGATGGCCTGCGCGGCCGCCCGGCCGGCGGCATGCTGGCGATTGTGCGGATTGGCCGCAAGTGCCGAAAAATAAGGCAGCATCGCCTCGACCACGCGTGGATCGCACGGCGTGGTCGCCGGATAATCCAGGTAGATCGCGGGCTCCCCCATCGCTCAATACCGCACCTTGTCCGCCTTCAGCTCCCAGGCGGTGAAGGCAGCCTGCGCCTCGCCCGCCAGCAACTGGCCGGTCGGGATGCTGCGCCGGTCGAGCGCCAGCGGGATTTCATCATAGAGAAACGCATCGTCGAAGCCGATGCGCGCCGCGTCGGCCCGGCCGTTGCCAAAGTGGATCCGGTCCAGCCGTGCCCAGTAGATCGCGGCCAGGCACATCGGGCAGGGCTCGCAGCTGGTATAGATCTCACAGCCGGCCAAGCTGAACGCCTGCAGCGCCGCGCAGGCGTTGCGGATCGCCACGATCTCGGCATGGGCGGTCGGGTCGTGCGACGCGGTCACCCGGTTGGCGCCCTCGGCGATGATGCGGCCGTCCTTGACGATGACGGCGCCGAACGGGCCGCCCGCGCCCGACCGGGCCTGCTCGAGCGACAGCGCGATGGCCCGGCGCATGAAAATTTCGGCACTCACGAACCCTGTCTCCCGCCGGACGCCGCCCCGACGTCGGTCTCCGACTTCAGCCGGGCGGCCTGATCGGTTTGCAAAATCTGCGCGGCGACCGCGATCGCGATCTCCGCCGGATGCTTGCCGCCGGCGCCGGCAATGCCGATCGGGCAGACCAGCCGCCGGATCGCGTCCGGCCCATGGCCGCGCAAGCCCAGCCGTTTGACGAAGCGGGCTCGTTTCGTCATCGAACCGATCAGCCCGACCGAGGTGAAATCGACCCGGCGCAGCGCCGCATCGACCAGCTCCAGATCGAGCTGGTGGCTGTGGGTCATGATCAGCAGCTGGCACCCGGCCGGCAGCGTGTCGATCTCATGGACCGGCAGGGCCGAGACCCGGACCTCGGCATTCGACGGCACGGTTTCCGGAAACTCATCGGCGCGCGGGTCGATCCAGATCACTTGGGCCGGCAGTGTCCCCAGCACATGGACCAGCGCGCGGCCGACATGGCCGGCCCCGAACAGCGCGATTTGCAGCCCCGGCGGCTGGATCGGCTCGAACAGCAGGCTGGCCGCCCCGCCGCAGCATTGGCCGAGGGCGGGGCCCAGCGGAAACGCGCGCATCACGGGGCCGGCAGCAGGGTCCGCCAGCAGGTCGCGCGCGATCTCCAGCGCGCGGAATTCCAGATGCCCACCGCCGATCGTGCCGTGCAGCTGGTCGGCCGTGACGACCATCTTGCAGCCGGCCTCGCGCGGGGTCGAACCGCTGGCCGCGACCACGGTGACCAGCACCGCAGGTTCTCGCCGGGCCTTGAGACGGGCGAGCGTTTCGATCCAGTCGGTCATGGCGCCGCCGCCGGTTCCGGCACGGCCACCCGCGCCGTCTCGATCGCCAGCAGCACCCGCTCCGGCGTCGCCGGCGCATCGAACCGCACCGGCCCGACCACGGCGGCGACCGCGTCCTTCAAGGCATGGAACACCGAGATGCCCAGCATCAGCGGCGGCTCGCCGACCGCCTTGGAACGGTAGATCGCGTCCTCGCGATTGTCGTCGCGGTAAAGCGCCACGCGGAAATCCCGCGGCACGTCGGCTGCGGTCGGGATCTTGTAGGTCGAAGGCGCATGGGTCGTCAGCCGCCCGGCCGCGTCCCAGGCCAGTTCCTCGGTCGTCAGCCAGCCCATGCCCTGAACGAAGCCGCCCTCGATCTGGCCCAGGTCGATCGCCGGGTTCAGCGAGCGGCCGCAATCGTGCAGGATATCGACGCGCAGCAGCTTGGACTCGCCGGTCAGCACATCGATCGCGACCTCGCTGACCGCGGCGCCATAGGCGAAATAGAAGAATGGCCGGCCCTGATGCGTCGCCTCGTTCCAATCGAGCCGGGGCGTGGTGTAGAAGCCGGTCGCCGACAGCTGGATGCGCGCGAAATAGGCCGCCTTGACCAGCTCGGGAAACGCGATGCGCTGGCCGCCGCCGCCGACCTGGCCGTCGTGGAAAACGATCTCGTCCGCCGGCACGCCGAACCTCGTCGCAGCCAGCGCGGCCAGCCGGTCGCGGATCGTGCGCGCCGCCGCCTGGGCCGCCTTGCCGTTGAGATCGGCACCGGACGAGGCCGCGGTCGGCGAGGTGTTGGGCACCTTGGAGGTATTGGTCGCGGTGATCCGCACCCGGTCGAGCGCCACACCCAGCTCTTCGGCCACGACCTGGGCGACCTTGACGAACAGGCCCTGGCCCATCTCGGTGCCGCCATGGTTCAGCTGGATGCTGCCGTCGGTATAGACATGGACCAGCGCGCCGGCCTGGTTCAGATGCTTCGCCGTAAAGGAGATGCCGAATTTGACCGGCGTCAGCGCCAGCCCCTTCTTCAGCCAGGGGCTGGACCGGTTGAACGCCTCGACCGCCACGCGCCGGGCGGCATAGTCGGATGTCGCCGCCAGCTCGGCAACCAAAGCCGGGATGATATTGTCCTCGACCACCATGCCGTAGGGCGTGACGTTGCGATCGGTCGTGCCGTAGAAATTGGCCTTGCGCACGTCGAGCGGATCCAGCCCCAGCGCGCGCGCGATCTCGTCCAGGACATATTCGATCGCCATCATGCCCTGCGGCCCGCCGAAGCCGCGGAACGCGGTGTTCGACACCGTATGGGTCTTGCAGCGGTGCGAGACGATCGTGACATGTTCCAAGAAGTAGCAATTGTCGGCATGGAACATGGCGCGGTCGTTGATCGAGGCCGACAGGTCCGGCGACATGCCGCAGCGCGACGCCAGCATGAATTCCACGCCGGCGATCCGGCCGCCCGAGTCGAAGCCGACGTCGTAATCGATCAGGAAATCATGCCGCTTGCCGGTCAGGATCATGTCGTCGTCGCGGTCGAGCCGCAGCTTGACCGGCCGGCCGGTCCGCCGCGCCAGCAAGGCCGCGACGCAGGCGACGATCGCCGCCTGGGTCTCCTTGCCGCCGAAGCCGCCGCCCATGCGCCGGACCTCGGTCGTGACCGCATGGTCGGCCACGCCCAGCACCTTGGCGACCAGATGCTGCACCTCGGTCGGATGCTGGGTCGAGCTATGGACCAGCATGTCCCCGTCCTCGCCCGGGATCGCCAGCGCGACCTGGCCCTCCAGATAGAAATGATCCTGGCCGCCGACATTGAAGCGCCCCTTGAGACGCCGGGCGGCACCCGCCAGTGCCGCCGCCGCATCGCCGCGGCGCAAAATCTTGGTCGGCAGCACATAGCTTTCGCTCGCCAGCGCCTGTTCGATCGTCAGCACGGCCGGCAGATCCTGATACGCGACGTGGGCCAGCCGCGCCGCCCGGCGCGCGGCGCCGACGCTTTCGGCCGCGACGGCAAAGATCGACTGGCCGTGATATTCGACCAGCCCGTCGGCGAACACCGGATCGCCCGGCAGGACCGGACCGATATCGTTGCTGGCGGTCAGATCCCGCGCCGCCAGCACGGCGACCACACCCGGCGCTGCCGCAACCGGACCCAGGTCGAGCGACAGGATGCGGGCATGGGCGCGCGGGCTCCAGCCGATCGCGGCATGCAGCAGGTCGCGCGGCTCCGGCATGTCGTCGATATAGGTCGCCGAGCCACGCCCATGCTTGTCGGCACTGTCATGGGCGACCGGGCGATGCACCGTTTCCGGCACGGCGTTCATGACGCGGCCTCCGCCAGCGCCAACACGCCCAGCCGGCCGCCACCGCTCGTCTCGATCTGGAATTTGCGCACGAGATTGGCCGCGACGCGGGCGCGATACTCGGCGCTCGCCCGCATGTCCGACAGCGGCGCGAAATCCTGGGCCAACAGCGGTAGCGCCGCCTGGATCGAGGCTTCGGTCCAAGGCCGGCCGAGCAGCGCCTGCTCGCAGGCCCGCGCCCGCGCCGGGATGCCGGCCATGCCGCCGAACGCCAAGCGAATATCGGCGACCTGGGCCCCACGGAGCGTCACGGCGAAGCCGCCGCACACGGCCGAGATATCCTGATCGAAGCGCTTGGAGATCTTGTAGGTCCGGAATTGCATCTCGGGTGCGGCAAGCGGCACCCGGATGCGCAGGACGAACTCGCCCGGCGCCAGCGCGGTCTGGCGATAGGCCAGAAAATAATCTTCCAGCGGCAGGGCCCGCTCGATCGCGCCCCGGCGCAGGACCAGGCTGGCGCCCAGCGCGATCAGCGCCGGCAGGCTGTCGCCGATCGGCGAGCCATTGGCGATATTGCCGCCGATCGTGCCGGCATTGCGAATCTGGACCGAGCCCAGCCGGCGCAGCAGGCCATCGATGTCGGGATGGTATGTGGCCAGCACCGGCATGGCGTCGGTATAGGACACCCCGGCGCCGATCTCGATCCGGTCGCCGGCCACGGCGATATCAGCCAAGCCGGCGACGCGGCCGAGATAAATCACGGTCTCCAGCCGGCGATGCTGCTTGGTCACCCATAGACCGACATCGGTGCCGCCGGCGAGGAGGGTCGCTTCCGGATGCGCCAGCACCAGATCGGCGAGCGCGTCGAGGCTGATCGGGGCGAAGAAGCGACGGCCGTCCTGCTCGATTGCGAGCGTTTCCACCGGCCGGATCGCCTGAAGCTGCTCGACCGTCGCCAAGAGTCGGCTCTCGCTGCGATCGTCACTGGCACAAGCCTGTTCGGCCGCGGCCACGATCGGACGATAGCCGGTACAGCGGCACAGATTGCCGGCGAGCGCCTGCTCGATCTCCGGCCGATCGGGCGCGTCGCCCTGGCGCCACAGCGCATAGAGCGACATGACGAAGCCCGGGGTGCAGAAGCCGCATTGCGAGCCGTGACAATCGACCAAAGCCCGCTGCACCGGATGGGCCGGCGCGTCAGGTGCCGCCAGGCTTTCGACCGTGACCAGCTCCTTGCCGTCGATCGCGCCCAGAAACAGGATGCAGGCATTGACGGCGCGATGGCGCACCGCGCCCCCGACCAACTCGCCCAGCACCACGGTGCAGGCGCCGCAATCGCCCTCGGCGCAGCCCTCCTTGGTGCCGCAGCGCCGGTCGCTCTCGCGCAGATACTCCAGCACGGTCAAGGTCGGATCGACCATGCCGACCGATCGGACCTGACCGTCGAGCAGGAAGCGGATGCGGTCCATCAGCTGCCCCGGTAGGTCGTGTAGCCGTAGCGCGCCAGGATCAGCGGCACATGATAATTCTGGTCCGGATCGCCGACGCGGAACCGGATCGGGATCTGGTCGTAGAACAAGTCCGCCGCCGAGACCCCTGTCGTCTGCAGGTAGGCGCCGGCCTCGAACAGAATCTCATACAGCCCCGGCGTCAGATCGACGCCGGCCAGCAGCGGCCCGGCGCCACGCCCGTCTGGACCGGTCCTGCCGGTCACGAGCTGACTGCCGTCGCGGAACAACGCATAACCCAGCCCCTCGGCCGGCCGGCCGAGGCTGGTATCGAGCACATGGATCGACAGACGGCCGTTCATGCCAAAGCCTCCAGCCGGAACCGCGCGATCTTGGCGACCTCGGCCAAGGCCGTCGCCAGCTCGGTCGCCCGGTCGTGGCCGGCGCGCGTTTCCAGCGCGTCGAGGATCGCGCGCCGGTCGCGCTGCGCCTTGACCGCGATGATGAAGGGAAAGCCGAACCGGGCCCGGTAGGTCTCGTTCGCCCGGTCGAATCGGTCGATCTCGGCGGCATCGAGCCGATCCAGTCCCAGACCGGCCTGTTCGCCGGCCGAGGCCGCGGTCAGGCCGCCGGAACGGGCGAGCGTGCCCGCCAGTTCCGGATGGGCCTGCAGCAACGCCAATTGCCGCTCGGGCGCCGCCGCCATGACGACCTTGACCATGGCCGCGTGCAGCGCTGCAATCGTGCCGAACGGCCGGGCATCTGCCACGGCCTCGGCGACCCAGGGCGAATGCTCGAAAATGCCGCCGAGCGTTGCGATGAATTCCTCGCGGGACAGAAGATCCAAGTCCATCAGACCGCCGCCCCCGCCGGATGCTCGGCGATCCAATGCCGGGCGATATCGACGCGGCGGCAGACCCAGACGTCGCGATGCGCCCGGACATGCGCCAGGAACCGGCGCAGCCCCTGGACCCGGCCCGGGCGGCCGATCAGACGGCAGTGCAGGCCGACCGACATCATCCGGCCGCCCTCGGCATAAAGCGCGTCGAACGCGTCGCGGGCGTAGATGAAGAAATCCTCGCCCTGGTTGAAACCCTGGGCCGTGCCGAATTTCATGTCGTTGACGTCGAGCGTATAGGGCACGACCAGATGCGGCTTGCCGCCTTCGGTCACCCAATAGGGCAGGTCGTCGTTATAGGCGTCGGCGTCATAGAGAAAGCCGCCATGCTCGGCCACCAGCCGGCGCGTGTTCGGGCTGAGCCGGCCGGTGTACCAGCCCAAGGGGGCGGCGCCGGTCAGGCGGGTCAGCACGTCCACCGCACGGCGGATCTGGGCGCGCTCCTCGTCCTCGGGCATGTCCTGATGATCGATCCAGCGCCAGCCGTGGCTGGCGATCTCATGGCCGGCAGCCAGCATCGCGGCGCAGGCGTCCGGGTGGCGTTCCAGCGCCATGGCGACCGCGAACACGGTCACCGGCAGGTCGAATTCCCGGAACAGCCGCATCAGCCGCCAGAAGCCGGCGCGGCTGCCATATTCATAAATCGATTCGACCTGCAGGTTGCGCGCGCCCTGGACCGCGGGCGCGCCCACCACCTCCTGCAGATAGGTCTCGGCATGGGCGTCGCCGTGCAGGATCGAGGCTTCGCCGCCCTCCTCGTAGTTCAGCACGATCTGCACGGCCAGACGCGCGCCGTCGGGCCAGCGCGGATCGGGCGGGTTGGCGCCATAGCCGACCAGGTCGCGAGGATACTCGTCGCTCATGACGTGACGTGCCGCATGAAGTCCCATCCACCCACTCTGCCCATCCGATCAGCGTCGGCCCGCAGCCCGCCGACGGCAAGCACCATTTGGCGAGCGGGCCGAGCGCAGATTGGCATCGATGGACAGGGTATCGGCATCATCGTGAGATCGGATAGAGTGGATCCGTTCGGGCACGCTTCACACCGGAAGAAGCCGGTGCCATCTTAGAGTTCCGTCCGCGCGAAGGAATGGGCAAGATGACGACTATAGACTTTAGCCACCTGTCGCCTGAAGAGCGCCTCGACTTGATCAGCGAGATCTGGCAGAGCCTTGAGGCCGAACACATCCCCTTGACCCCGGCCCAGGAGGCCGAAATCGATCGTCGTTTGGCGACGCTCGACGAGGACATCAAGCAGGGCCGTGACGCGGACGTTGTCGTGACGGATTTGCGTCGCCGCTATCGTTGATGCGGGTCACCCTCACGTCGATGGCTGAGGCTGACGTTGCTGCTGCCCTGGACTGGTATGAAGCCGAAGCGCCTGGCATCGGCATTCGCTTTCTGGACGAATTTGACGCCCTCTTGCAACGTCTCGCCAGCAATCCCGCACAGTTTCCCCACCTTCGCGGCGACGTCCGGCGTGCGGGATTTCCGCACTTTCCCTACGGCCTGCTGTTCCGCATCCGGCACGACGTCGTAGAGGTCTTTGCCTGCTTTCACGTGAGTCGCGACCCGCGGTCTTGGCAAGCCCGGCGCTAGCGGGCCAAGATGACCGAAACCGACCGGCCCCGGCCGGCAACCCGCACCCCCACTTTATCGCGCGACAAGCTCGCCCGGGCACTCTACGGCCCGGCGCTGTATTATTTCGCGGCCGTGTGCGACAGCCTGTCGATCCGGGCCGCCGCGCGCCGGCTCAATATCGCGTCCTCGGCGGTCAATCGGCAGATCCTTCAGCTGGAGGAAACGATCGGCGGGCCGCTGTTCGAGCGCCAGGGCCGGACGCTGCGGCTGTTGCCGATGGGCGAGATCCTGGCGCGCCACGCCCGCATGACGCTGGGCGACCTGGATGCGACCGCGGCCGACATGGACGCGGTCCAGGGCCTGCGCCGCGGGCTGGTAAGGGTCGCCTGCGTCGAGAGCATCGCCAGCGACCTGCTGCCGGCGATCGTCGCCGAATTCGCCCGGCGCTTCCCGCTGATCCACGTGGCGGTCACGGTCGAAAGCTCGAGTGCCGTCACCGGCCTGGTCGCGCGCGGCGAGGTCGAGATCGGGCTGACCTTCAACCCGCCGCGCCAGGCCCAGTTGACCGTGACCCTGGCGCGCGATCTGGCCATCGGCGCGGTCGTGGCGCGCGACCATCCGCTGGCCGGGCGGGCAGGCGTGACGGTGGCCGACTGCCTGGACTATCCGCTGGTGCTGCCGACCAAGGGCATGTCGATCCGCGACGCGCTCGACAGCGCCTTCGCCGCGACCGGGCTCGCCCCGCGCAGCTTCGTCGAGGCCAATCTGCTGCGCTTCATGGCGACGCTGGCGCTGCAGGGCCGGTTCGTGGCGTTCCAGACCCGGTTGGGCATCGCGCGCCAACTGGCCGACGGCAGCCTGGTCTTCGTCCCGCTCGCCGACGCCGGCCTGCCGGTCGACCGCCTGGCCGTGGTGACCCGCACGGACGCGACCCTGCGGCTGGCGCCGGCGATCTTCTTCGACGTCTGTCGGCAGGTGCTGGGCGAGATGCTGCCGCTGGACTAGCTGTCGAGCCCGACGACCTCGAACTTATCGACATCGATCAGGCCGTGGTCGGTGATCTTCAAATGCGGGATGACCGACAGTGGCAGGAACGCCATCTGCACGAAGGGTTCGGCGAGCGAGCAGCCCATCGCCCGCACCACGGTGCGCAATGCGCGCAGGCCGGCTTCGACCACCTCGGCCGGCCGGTCGCTCATCAGGCCGGCGATCGGCAGGGCAAGCTCGCCCAAGACATTCCCATCGCGGGCGGCGACGAAGCCGCCTTGCAAGGTGATCAGCCGATTGACCGCCAGCGCCATGTCGGCATCGTCATGGCCGACCACGATGATGTTATGGGCATCGTGGCCGATGCTCGACGCAATGGCCCCGCCGGTCAGGCCGAAGCCCTGGACGAAGCCGCGGCCGATATTGCCGTTCTTGCCATGGCGCTCCAGCACGGCGACCTTGGCGACGTCCTGCGCCGGGTCGGGATGGCGATGGCCATCGCGATAGGGCAGCGTCAGGCGCAGCGCGTCGGTGACGATCTGATTGTGGCGCAGGCCGATGACCGGGCCGGTCGGACCCTTGCACGGCACCCGGAAATCCGCAGGCGCCACCGGCGCGCGCTTGACCGAGCCATAGCCGACCGGCGCCGGCAGCGGGCGGTTCTCGAACGTCGCCGGCGTGACCAGCCTGCCTTGGCGGATCACCTTGGCCACGGCGCAGGTCGCCAGATCGTCGAGCAGCACGATATCGGCCAGCCGCCCCGGCGCGATGATGCCGCGATCGCTGAGGCCGAAATGATTGGCCGCCGACCAGGTCGCGGCGCGATAGACCGCATGGGCCGGCCGGCCTTCCGCGATCGCGGTCCGGATCAGATGGTCCAGATGGCCGTCCTCGACGATATGCAGCGGCGTGCGGTCGTCGGTGCAGAAGCTCAGGAACGGCGAATGGGTGATGTCGATCAGCGGGGCCAGCGCATGGACGTCCTTGGTCACGCTGCCGTCGCGGATCAGCACCTGCATGCCCTTGCGCAGCTTCTCGCCGGCCTCGGCCAGGCCGGTCGATTCATGGCAATTGCGAATGCCGCACGAGAGATAGGCATTGAGATTGCGCCCGCCGAGCAAGGGCGCATGGCCGTCGATATGGCCGTCCTGGAACGCCACCAGCTTGTCCAGCACCTCGTCGACCTTGGCCAGCACGCCCGGGAAATTCATGAATTCGGCCAGGCCCAGCACCTGGGGATGGTGGCGCAAGGCCACCAGCGCCGCCGCATCCAGCCGGGCGCCGGAGGTTTCCAGCGGCGTCGCCGGCACACAGGAGGCGAGATTGATCCGGAGATCCATCGCCAGGCCGGCCGCGGCCTCGATGAAATATTCGAGACCGGGCGTGCCCAGCACGTTGGCGATCTCGTGCGGATCGGCGATCGCCGTGGTGGTGCCGCGGTTCAACAGCAGCCGGTCGAACTGGTCCGGCAGCACCAGGGTCGACTCCGGATGGACATGGGTATCGATGAAGCCCGGCACGGCGAAATAATGGCTGCCGTCGATCTCTTCGACGCCGCGATAGCCGGTGTCGTAGGTGCCGACGATCAGCTCGCCGCAGATCGCGATGTCCGTGCGCACGATCTCGCCGGTGACGATATCGAGCATGCGCACGTTCTTCACGACCAGATCGGCGGCACCCGCTCCCTGGGCCTGGTCGATCCGGCGCTTCAGGTCGTCGCGCGTCAGCCTCATCGGAACGCCGTTTCGGAAAAGCTGCGCAGCTTGCGGCTGTGCAACCGCTCCAGCCCGCCGTCGCGCAGCATTTCCATGGTCAAGACGCCGATCTTCAGATGCTGATCGACCCGCTCGCGATAGAACCGGTCGGCCATGCCAGGCAGCTTCAGATTGCCGTGCATCGGCTTGTCGGAGATGCAGAGCAAAGTGCCGTATGGCACGCGAAACCGGTAGCCGTTGGCGGCGATGGTCGCCGATTCCATGTCGAGCGCGATGGCGCGGGACAGGTTGAAACGCGCGACCAGCTCCTTCTGGTCCTTCAGCTCCCAATTCCGGTCGTCCGTCGTGGCGACCGTGCCGGTCTGCATCAGCGCCTTCAGCTCGTAGCCGCTGACGCCGGCGACTTTGGCGACCGCCGTCTCCAGCGCCTGCTGCACCTCGGCCAGCGCCGGCAAGGGCACCCAGGTCGGCAGCGCGTCGTCCAGCACGTGATCGTCGCGCACATAGGCATGGGCCAGTACGTAGTCGCCGAGCTTCTGCGAGCCGCGCAGGCCGGCGCAATGGCCCAGCATCAGCCAGGCATGGGGCCGGAGCACCGCGACATGATCGGTGATGGTCTTGGCGTTCGACGGGCCGACGCCGATATTGATCAGCGTGATGCCGGCGCCGTCGGCGCGCTTCAGGTGATAGGCCGGCATCTGCGGCAGGCGCGGCGGCTTCGCCCCGGTCGAGGCGGCGCCGGGATCGAGCGCCAGGTTCGGCGTCACCAGATTGCCCGGCTCGACGAAACCCGTATAGCCGTGATCTTGGCCGTCCTGCATCATGGCGAGGCCGTGCCGGACGAATTCGTCGACATAGAACTGATAGTTGGTGAACAGCACGAACTGCTGGAAATGCTCGGGCCCGGTCGCGGTGTAATGCTTCAGCCGCTGCAGCGACAGATCGACCCGCGCCGCCGTGAACAAGGCCAGCGGCTGACGGTTGGCGGTCGGCAGGAAATAGGTCCCGTTCGGCACCGCATCATCGACATAGGTCAGTTCGGGCAGATCGAAGACATCGCCGACCAGATCCAGCCGGTCCTGGTCGAGATTGGCTTCCGGATGCAGGTTTTCGCCGAGCGCGAAATGGATCGGGATCGGCCGGTTGGACAGGCCGACCTCGAGCTGGACTCTGTGATTGGTCAGCAGCAGTTCGAACTGCTTCAGGTAATAATCGCCGAACAGATCGGGCCGGGTCAGGGTCGCCCGATAGGTGCCCGGCGCCAGCACGAAGCCGTAGGACAGCCGGCTGTCGAGCCGGGCGTGAGTGGTGGTCGAGATCTCGATATAGGGATAGAAGCCGCGCACCCGCCGGGGCAGATCGGTGCCGCGGACATATTCCATGAACCGGGTCACCAGATAGCGGGTCTGCCCGTCATAGATCGCGCGCACTTCGGCCAGGGCTGCGGCCGCATCCTTGAAACGAGTCGGAACCGGCCGCGGTTCGGACATGTCGATCAGCGACATTCAAACAGACTTTCCACATTCGGCGCATGAGGCCGTCATGCCGCGGCATCCTGGCGCTCGAGCAATGACAACTCATCGCGCACCAGGGCGATAAAAGCATCGAGCGCAACCGGCAGCGCCCGCCCCTCGCGCAAATATACACCCAGTTCGGTCGTGAGCGCGCCGGCGCCGTGCAGCGGGACATGGACCAGTCGGCCCGCGGCCAATTCAGCCTCCAGCCCGATGCGCGACTGGAACGCGATCGCGCCGAGCCGGAGCGTCAGGTTCTTCATCAGTTCGAGCGAGCTGACCTCGGCCAGCACCTCGAGCTTGCCGCGGAAGCGCCGCAGTTGCGGCTCCAGCAGCGTATGGATCGACAGGTCGGCACTGGGCAGGATCAGCGCATAGCGTACGCAATTGGGAAACGTGACCTGGGCCTCGCCCGCCAGCGGATGGTCCGGCCGCATCACGGCCCCCAGCCGGAAGCGTCCGACCGCGACCTGGGTCAGGTCGGGATGGTGGGCGAGCGAAAACGCCAGCCCCAGATCGGCGTCGCCGGCGGCAAGCGCCGCGGGGATCGAATTCGAACCGGCGGTGCGCACCTTGAGCGCGATGCCCGGATATTTCTCGGCCATGCGTTCGATCAGCCCGGGCAGGAAGGCGGCGTTGAGCGATTCGACCGCGATCATGCTGACCTCGCCCCGGCGCAGACCTTTCAGCGCGTCGAACTCGCTCGCCGCGCGCTTCTCGTCCTGCAGCACCGCGATCGCATGGCGGGCGAAGATCTCGCCGGCCGGGGTCAGCTTCATGCCGTCCGACAGCCGCTCGAACAGCGGCAGGCCGACATCGCCCTCGAATTTCAGGATCTGGCGATTGACCGCCGAGGCGGCAACATCCAGGCGCCGCGCTGCCTCGCGGATCGAGCCATGGCGCCGGACGGCGTCGAAATAGCCCATCGAGCGATAATGGATCGGCCGGCTCATGGCGGCGGACCGTCCAGATGCAGCAGTTCCAGCTCCTCGTAGGCCATCAGGCCGGCGCAATGGGCCTCGCCATCCTCGGTGAAGAGCGACTTGGCGATGCCGCCGACCAGGCGCTGCACGCCGTATTTCAGCCCGCTGATCGACCCGCCGGTCAGGCCCAGGCTGGGCATGGTCGCGAAGGTGAAATCATGGATATGGCCGAGATGCGGGTTCGTCCCCGGCACCTTGGCCATGAAGGAACAGTCCGGCGCCAGATAGGGGAACTGACCCAGCGCCGCATGCGCCTCGCCGGCCGGCGGATCGAAGCGATCGGCCCAGGTCGCGATCTCGGACGCCAAACCCGCCAGTTCGGGCCGCAGCGACAGATCGACCGTGAAGCCGGTGCCGACGATCAGGAAATCGAATTCGAACGCACGCTGGGGCGTCTCGACCGCAATCGCATCGCCCACCAGCGCGAGGCTGGTCCAAGGACTGGCGACATGCAGGGCGAAGTTGGCGAAACGCTGGCAGCGCCACAGCGTGTCCTGCGGCGGCGGCTGGTTCATCTCGAAGATCCGGCGGGTCATGCGCCAGCGCAGCCGGTCCGGCAGATCGGCGAAATGGCCCAGATAACCGGCGTTTTCCATCCAGCGATAGGGATTGACCCGCGGCAATGCCGGCCGCCGGATGCACAGATCGACCGAGGCGGCGCCGGCCTCCAGCGCGGTCGCCGCATTGTCGAACGCCGAGGCGCCGCCGCCGAGCACACCAATGCGCTTGCCCTTCAAACCCGCGAAATCCACCGCCTGGGAGGTATGGGCATAGCGTTCGGGCGGCACATTGTCCGAGATGATCGCCGGGATCTGCCAGCGGCCGCCGCCTTCGATGCCCGTCGCCAGCACGACCCGGCGCGCCAGGCGCGTCTCGCCATTGTCGAGGGTCGCCAGCAGCAGGTCGCCGTCGGGCCGGATCGCGGTCACCCGCACGCCATTCGTCACCGGCAGTTCGAGCACCTGACGATACCAGCCCAGATAATCCTGCCAATCATGCCGATCGATCTTGTTGAGCGCGTCCCAGGCCCGGGCGCCGTAACGCGCCTCGAACCAGGCGCGCGGTGCCAGGCTGGGCAGGCCCAGATCCGGCCCGGTCACGGTCTTGGGCGTGCGCAGCGTCACCATGCGGGCGAAATCGACCCAGGGCCCTTCCAGCCCGGCCGGCTTCGCGTCGAACACCTCGACCTGGTCGATCCGTTCGCGGCGCAGGCCGAAGCAGGCGGCGAGACCGGCCTGGCCGCCGCCGACGATCAGTACATCCAGCACGCGCGTGCCGTCCCGCATCCGCGGCGGAACCCAATTGCGCGCGGGATAGCCCAGAAATTCCAGTTCCTGCCGCACGCGGCGTTCGAGGGCCTGCAGGCTCATGAGCATCGTCCGAGATCGAAGGCTTGGTAAGACATCGCCCCATTCTGCCCGATCACCCGCTGCCGTCTACGAAAAAGAAGAGCGCTATCCGTTGCCGAAACGGCAACGATGTCTTTTGCGGCAGATCGGACGGGCACGATGCCCGCGCCGGCGCCAAGCGCCCGGATCGAAAGGGTTTACCCGGAGGCGCCGCCGCACTGGCACGCTTCCTGCGAAGCTGCCACGATGCATGCGATGAGCCATAACCCGTCCCCTCGCCTGGAAGCCCGCGGCATCACCAAGCGGTTCGGTGATCTCGCCGCCAATGCGGCGGTGGATTTCGCCGTGGCGCCCGGCGAGATCCATGCGCTGCTGGGCGAGAATGGCGCGGGAAAATCGACCCTGGTCAAGATCCTGTACGGCTTGCTGCAGGCCGACGAAGGCGAGATCCTGTGGGACGGGCGCGAAACCCGCATCGCCTCGCCGCGCGCCGCCCGCGCGCTGGGCATCGGCATGGTGTTCCAGCATTTCTCGCTGTTCGAGGCGATGAGCGTGCTGGAGAACGTGGCGCTCGGCCTGGACCGGCCCGAGCGCGGGTTGGCCCAGCGGGTGCGGGAGGTCAGCCGGGCCTACAGCCTGCCGCTCGACCCCGCCCGGATCGTCAGCACGCTGTCGATCGGCGAACGCCAGCGCATCGAGATCGTGCGCTGCCTGCTGCAGTCGCCGCGCCTGCTGATCCTGGACGAGCCGACCTCGGTGCTGACGCCGCAGGAGGCGGACGCGCTGTTCGGCACGCTGCGCCTGCTCGCTTCCGACGGCTGCGCCATCCTCTATATCAGCCACAAGCTGGAAGAGATCCGCGCCCTGTGCCACCGGGCGACGATCCTGCGCGGCGGCAAGGTGGTCGGCAGCTGCGTACCCGCCGAAACGCCAGTGCGCCAGATGGCGCAGATGATGATCGGCAGCGGGCTGCGCGATGCGGTCACCAAAACGACCCGGCCGGCCGGTGCCGTTCGGCTGCGGGTCCAGGACCTGACTCTGCCGGCGGAAACGCTGCATGGCACGCGGCTCAGCGGCATCGGCTTCGAACTCCGCGCCGGCGAGATCCTGGGCATCGCCGGGGTCGCCGGCAATGGCCAGGGCGAGCTGCAGCAGGCCTTGAGCGGCGAGCGCCCGGTCGGTCGCGCCGACGCGATCCTGCTCGACGGTCAACCGGCCGGCGATCGCGACGCCGCCTGGCGCCGGCACAGGGGCCTGTGCTGCGTGCCGGAAGAACGCAACGGCCATGCCGCCATTCCGGATTTCAGCCTGATCGACAATACCGTGCTGACCGCCTACGACCGGGCCGATCTGATTGACAGGGGCATGATCCGCCGCGACCGGGCCAAAGCGTTGGCTGAACGCATCATCGCCGAGGGCGACGTGCGCACCGCCGGACCGGAGGCCGCGGCCTCGACCCTATCGGGCGGCAATCTGCAGAAATTCATCCTGGGCCGCGAGCTGGCGCAGAACCCGGCCGTGCTGGTCGTGGCGCAACCGACCTGGGGCGTCGATGCCAATGCCGCCGCCGCGATCCATCGGGCGCTGGTGGCGCTGGCCGAGGCCGGTGGCGCCCTGGTCGTGATCTCGCAGGATCTGGACGAGCTGCTGATGCTGAGCGACCGGATGGCGGTGCTGCACGGCGGGACCCTGTCGGCGTCCTTGCCGACCGACGGGCTGTCGATCGAGCATCTGGGCCTGCTGATGGGCGGCGTCAGCGCCGCGGTCGCCTGATGCGCATCCTGGTCGAACCGCGCCGCCAGCCGTCGCGCCGGCTCTGGACCCTGACGCCGATCCTGGCGCTGGTGCTGACCATGGCGATCGCGACCGCGCTGTTCGCGGCATTGGGCTACGATGCCATCGACAGCTTCATGGCCTTCTTCGTCTCGCCGCTGACCAGTCTCACCGGCCTGACCGAGCTGGCGGTCAAGGGCGCGCCGCTGCTGATGATCGCGGCCGGCCTCGCCATGGCGTTCCGCGCCGGCATCTCGAACATCGGCGCCGAGGGGCAATTGATCATGGGCGCCGTCGCTGGCGGTGGCGTGGCCCTGGCGTTCTGGGACCAATCCGGCCCGTGGATCCTGCCGCTGATGGCGCTGGCCGGCATCGTCGGCGGCATGGCCTGGGCCGCGATCCCGGCGTTTCTGCGCGTGCGCTTCGCGGTCAGCGAGATCCTGACCAGCCTGATGCTGACCTATGTCGCCGACCTGTTCCTCAATCTGCTGGTCTATGGCCCGTGGCGCGATCCGGAGGGGATGAATTTCCCGCAATCGCGCCTGTTCAACGACGACGAGACGCTGGGCATCCTGATCGACGGCACGCGGCTGCACAGCGGCACGCTGGTGGCGCTGGGTTTGGCGCTGGTCGTCTGGGTGATCATGAGCCGGTCGCTGCTGGGCTTTCGCATCCGCACCGTCGGCGCGTCGGCCGCCGCCGCGCGCTATGCCGGTTTCGGCACCAGCCGGGTAATCTGGTTCACCCTGCTGGCGAGCGGCGGTCTCGCCGGATTGGCCGGCCTGTTCGAGGTCGCCGGCCCGATCGGCCAGATCATTCCGCAGATCACGCCCGGCTATGGCTTCACCGCGATCATCGTCGCGTTCCTGGGCCGGCTGCACCCGCTCGGCATCATTCCGGCGGCGCTGGTCGTGGCGCTGTCCTATATCGGCGGCGAGAACGCCCAGGTGCTGGTCGGTCTGCCCAAGGCGGTGACCGGCGTGGTCCAGGGCCTGCTGCTGTTCATCCTGCTGGCGTCGGATTTTCTGGTGCGCTACCGCCTGCGCCTCGCCCCTAGGGCCGGAGCCACGGCATGAATGCCGAGATGCTGATCTCGCTGCTGCTGACCACCATGACGGCGGCGACGCCCTTGCTGCTGGCGGCCTTGGGCGAGTTGGTGGTCGAGCGCGCCGGCGTACTCAATCTGGGCGTCGAGGGCATGATGCTGACCGGCGCCGTCTCCGGCTTCGCCATCATGGCGCTGACCGGCAATCCCGCGCTGGCGCTGCTGGCCGCCATCGCCGCCGGTGCGCTGCTGGCCGCGATCTTCGGATTCCTGGTGCTGAACCTGATGAGCAACCAGGTCGCGACCGGCCTGGCGCTGACCATCTTCGGCACCGGCTTGAGCGCCCTCATCGGCACCGGCTTCACCGGCCGGCCGGTGCCGGCCCTGGTCAAGCTGCCGCTGCCGGGCCTGAGCGCCCTCCCCCTGGTCGGCCGGCTGTTCGACCAGGATGGGCTGGTCTATCTGGCGCTCGTCGCCGCAGTGGCGATCGCCTGGTTCCTGAAATCGACCCGCGGCGGCCTGATCCTGCGCGCGGTCGGCGAGGCGGATCTGTCGGCCCATTCGATCGGCTATCCGGTCTTGCGGATAAGGTTTCTGGCGATCCTGTTCGGCGGCGCCATGGCCGGGCTGGGCGGCGCCTATCTGTCGCTCGCCTATACGCCGATGTGGGTCGAGAACATGACGGCCGGGCGCGGCTGGATCGCGCTCGCCATCGTCGTGTTCGCCGCCTGGCGCCCCTGGCGCGCGGCCGCCGGCGCCTATCTGTTCGGCGGGGTCACCGTGCTGCAGCTCTATCTGCAGGGCAGTGGCCTCTTGCCGATTCCACCACAATTGCTTTCCATGTTGCCTTACCTGGGCACGATCCTGGTGCTGACGCTGATCTCGTCGGGACCGTTCCGCCGCCGCTTCAGCCCGCCGGCCTGCCTCGGCAAGCCGTTCCGGCCGCCCGTTTGAGAGGACTCGAGCATGTTTCACGTCGATCGCCGCAAGCTTCTTCTGGGGGCCGCCGCCCTCGGCACCACCGCGCTGGCGGGCCGGATCCTGCCGGCGCGCGCCGCCGGGCCGTTCCAGATCGGTTTCCTCTATGTCGGCCCGGTCGGCGATTTCGGCTGGAGCTATCAGCACGACCAGGCGCGCAAGGCGGTCGAAGCCAAGTTCGGCGACAAGGTCAAGACCAGCTTCGTCGAGAGCGTGGCCGAGGGGCCGGATTCGGAGCGGGTCATCCGCCAGCTCGCCAGCGGCGGCAGCCAGCTGGTGTTCTCGACCTCGTTCGGCTTCATGAATTCGGCGCTCAAGGTCGCCAAGCAGTTCCCGGCGGTGAAGTTCGAGCAGGCGACCGGCTACAAGACCGCGCCCAACGTCGCCGAATATAACGGCCGGTTCTACGAGGGCCGCGCGGTGTGCGGCAGCATCGCCGGGCATGTCTCGAAATCGGGCATCGTCGGCTATGTCGGCTCGTTTCCGATCCCCGAGGTCGTGATGGGCATCAACGCCTTCACGCTCGCCGCCCAGAAGGTCAATCCGACGATCAAGGTCAAGGTGATCTGGGTCAACAGCTGGTTCGATCCGGGCAAGGAAGCCGACGCCGCCAAATCGCTGATCGACCAGGGCGCCGACATCATCTGCACCCATACCGACAGCTCGGCCATCGTGCAGACCGCCGAGGCGCGCGGCGTCCATGCCTTCGGTCAGGATTCCGACATGAAGCAGTTCGGCCCCAACGCCCAGCTGACCGCCATCGTCGACAATTGGTCCGACTATTACATCGCCCGGACCCAGGCGGCGATGGACGGCAGCTGGAAGGAACAGAGCATCTGGGACGGGCTGAAGGCCGGCATCGTGCAGATGGCCGCCTATGGACCGGGCGTGACCGATGCGGCGCGCACTGCGGCCGAGGCGACCCGCACCGGCATCATCGCCGGCACGCTGCATCCCTTCACCGGTCCGGTGACCGACAACAAGGGCGCCGTCCGCATCGCCGCCGGCGCCACACCGAGCGACGCCGACCTGTTCAAGCAGGATTGGTACGTGGCGGGCGTGCAGGCTTAAGGGGCTACGACCTTGTTCACCGCCCGACCGAACTTGGCCGAGCCGGGTTTGGTCGGGCTGGCGAACCAGTCCTTCAGCTGCCCGTCGCGGCCGATCAGGTATTTGAAGAAATTCCAGCGCGGGCGGGAGAAGAAGCCGCCCTCGGCCGCGAGCCACTGGAACAACGGATGCGCATCCGGTCCCTTGACATGGACCTTGGCCATCATCGGGAAATCGACGCCGTAGTTGATTTCGCAGAACGAGCCGATCTCGTCGGCGCTGCCCGGCTCCTGCTGGCCGAAATCGTTGGACGGCACGCCGATCACGACCAGCCCCTCGGCCTGGTGCTGCTTCCAGACCTCGGTCAGGCCGGCATATTGCGGCGTGAAACCGCATTTGGACGCGGTATTGACCACCAGCAGCGGCCGGCCGGCGAACTGGCCGAGCGCGAACCGCTCGCCCTTCAGCGTGGTGAATTCGAAATCATAGGCGGTTTTGGACACGCGCTTCTCCGGTGTTTTATTTTCTATCGACGCTCTGAAAATGCCTGGGCCAGATTGCGGGCACCATGAAAGACGGCAAGGATCGTCACAAACTCCGCCTCGATCTCATAGACGATCAAATAGGGCAGCGAGGGAACCGGAAGCTCACGGGTACCGGACAGACGACCAGGCCGCCCGACCCTGGGAAACTCCATGACGCGCTGTGCCGAGGCAACGATCGCACGATAAACTTTCTCCGCAGCGTTCGGGCTGTCCTGCGCGATGTAATTGAGAATGTCTTTCAGGTCCTGCCTAGCGGCTTGGGCAAACCTGAGCCGCATCAGCGCGACCAGCCGTGCTCTGCGGCGATTTCGGAGAAAACATCCTCAGCAGCGTGCACACGGCCTGCGCGGGAGTCGGCAATACCCGCCTTTATCCGGTCCAACTGCCAGACGTTGACTTCGAGAAACTGCCGTAGAGCCTGATTGACGATGTCATTGCGGGAACGGTCCATCGCAAGAGCGAGAGCATCGATCTCGTCGATCGTCTCTTGATCTGCGCGAACGGTGATGGGTGCGCTTGACGGGCTCATTCTAGTCTCCGTATTCGCCCGCAACCATATCACGTCGGCGGCACGGGGCACATCTGAGAAGCTCCCCCGTCACCGGCTCAAGTACCGATCAGATCCGCCCCGGCGATCCTTTGCGCGACTGGACCGAGTCCGCGACGCCACTCGGCCGCCTTGGGACAAGGCCCAGGAGGTCACCGCGGTCGTCGCCTTCGTGGCTTCGGACGAGGCCAGCTATGTGACCGGCGAAATCATCCCCGCCTCGGGCGGCTTCCGCTGAAATTCGCGCGAGGGAAAGGCGCACTGCCGATCCCTCGCGCAATCTCCGGCGGTTTCGTCGCGGAAATCGGCTATCATCCTCCCGACCAACGCTTCGGCATCGCGCAACGACCGTGGCGGCGACCAGCGATCCAAGGGAGGCTCCGATGAAGAATGTGGCCCATATCCTTCAGTCAAAACCCGATACGACCGTTCATTCGGTGACGCCGGCGACCTCGATGTTCGAGGCCATCACCCTGATGGCGGCGAAGAACATCGGCGCGCTGCTGGTCATCGAGGGCGAGACGATCCGGGGCATCGTGTCCGAACGCGACTATGCCCGCAAGGTCATCCTGGCCGGCAAATCCTCACGCGAGACGCCGGTCGGCGACGTCATGACCTCGCCGGTGATGTATGTCGGGCCGACCGCCAGCACTCAGGAATGCATGGCGCTGATGACCGGCAAACGCCTGCGCCATCTGCCGGTGCTGGACGAGGGCAAGCTGCTGGGTATGATCTCGATCGGCGATCTGGTGAAGGACATCATCTCCGAACAGAGCTTCATGATCGAGCAGCTGCAGCACTATATCTCCGGACAGTCGGCGTAGATCCGGCCCAAACCACACAGCTCGTAAAATTATCGGGGCAGGCCTCCGAAAGATGACGGTTGCCGCGCGGCGCCGTCTTATGGTGCCTGTTGCCGACGATTTAGCTGAGGAAAACAGGTTGCAGTCCGGTCCCATCCAGATCCCGTCCCCGGGCGCGCTGACGCATCTGCAGCGCCTGGAGGCCGAGAGCATCCACATCATGCGGGAAGTCGTCGCCGAGGCCGAGAACCCGGTGATGCTCTATTCGATCGGCAAGGACAGCGCCGTCATGCTGCACCTGGCGCTGAAGGCGTTCTTTCCGGGCAAGCTGCCGTTCCCGCTGCTGCATGTCGACACGACCTGGAAATTCCGCGAGATGATCCTGTTCCGCGACCAGATCGCCGAACGGTTCGGCGTCGATCTGCGCGTGCATATCAATCCGGACGGCATCGCCCAGGGCGTCGGCCCTTTCACCCACGGTTCCGAAGTCCACACTCACATCATGAAGACCGAGGGGCTGAAGCAGGCGCTCGATGCCGGCAAGTTCGACGCGGCGTTCGGCGGCGCCCGGCGCGACGAGGAGAAGAGCCGCGCCAAGGAGCGCATCTTCAGCTTCCGCTCGACCCAGCACCGCTGGGACCCGAAGCACCAGCGGCCGGAGCTTTGGCGGCTGTACAATACCCGCAAGAACAAGGGCGAGAGCATCCGCGTGTTCCCGCTGTCCAATTGGACCGAGCTCGACATCTGGCTCTATATCCATCTGGAGGGCATTCCGATCGTGCCTTTGTACCTGGCCAAGGAACGGCCGGTGGTCGAGCGCGACGGCACGCTGCTGATGGTCGACGACGCGCGCATGCCGCTCGAGCCCGGCGAGGTGCCGCAGTTGCGCCGCGTGCGCTTCCGCACGCTCGGCTGCTACCCGCTGACCGGAGCGATCGAAAGCGAGGCCGACACGCTGCCCAAGATCATCGAGGAGATGCTGGTCGCGACCGGCTCCGAACGCCAGGGCCGCATGATCGACAAGGACGCCTCGGCCTCGATGGAGCAGAAGAAGCAGGAGGGCTATTTCTGATGGCCAGCCCCTTCACGGACTATCTGGACGCGCCCAAGCACAGCAGCCTGCTGCGCTTCATCACCTGCGGCAGCGTCGATGACGGCAAGAGCACGCTGATCGGCCGGCTGCTGTATGAATCGAAGATGCTGTTCGACGATCAGCTGGCCACGCTGGAAAGCGACAGCAAAAAGGTCGGGACCCAGGGCGGCGATCTCGATTTCGCCCTGCTGGTCGACGGGTTGTCGGCCGAGCGCGAGCAGGGCATCACCATCGATGTCGCCTATCGCTTCTTCGCGACCGACAAGCGCAAATTCATCGTCGCCGACACGCCGGGCCACGAGCAATATACCCGCAACATGGTCACCGGCGCCTCGACCGCCGACCTCGCCATCATCCTGATCGACGCGCGCAAGGGCGTGCTGACCCAGACCCGGCGCCATGCCTATCTGGTGTCGCTGCTCGGCATCCACCGGGTCGTGCTGGCGATCAACAAGATGGATCTGGTCGATTTCGCCCAGGCGACGTTCGACGGCATTCTGGCCGACTTCACCGGCTTCGCCGAGAAACTGGGTCTGAGCGACATCGTCGCCATCCCGATGTCGGCGCTGCGCGGCGACAATGTCACCGAACACAGCGCCGCGATGCCCTGGTACCAGGGGCCGGCGCTGATGCCGTATCTGGACGATATGGAACTGCCCGGCATCGCCGAGGGCCGGCCGTTCCGCATGCCGGTGCAATGGGTCAACCGGCCCAACCTGGATTTCCGCGGCTTCAGCGGCTTGATCGCGTCGGGCAGCATCCGCCCCGGCGATGCGATCCGCGTCGTGCCGTCGGGCCGGACCAGTACGGTCGCGCGCATCGTCACCGCCGACGGCGATCTGGACCAGGCGATCGAAGGCCAGTCGGTCACGCTGACGCTGGCCGACGAGATCGACATCAGCCGCGGCGACATGCTGGCCCCTGCCGACAACCCGCCGGAATCGGCCGACCAGTTCGAGGTCACGCTGATCTGGATGGCCGAGGAGCCGATGCTGCCCGGCCGGTCCTACCTGCTGAAGCTGGGCGCCAAGACCGTCACCGCGACCGTGACCACGGCCAAATACAAGGTCAACGTCAATACGCTGGAGCAGCAGCCGGCGAAGTCGCTGGCCTTGAACGAGATCGGCGTCTGCAACATCGGGCTGGACCAGCCGATCGCGTTCGATGCCTATAAGGACAATCGCGACACCGGCGGCTTCATCCTGATCGACCGCATGACCAACGAGACGGTCGGCGCCGGCCTGCTGCACTTCGGCCTGCGCCGTGCCCAGAACGTGCATTGGCAGCCGGTCGATATCGACAAGGCGGCCCAGGCCAAGCTCAAGGGCCAGAAGCCCTGCGTGCTGTGGTTCACTGGTCTGTCCGGCGCCGGCAAATCGACCATCGCCAACCTGGTCGAGCAGGACCTGTTCGCGCGCGGCCGGCACACGGCGCTGTTGGACGGCGATAATGTCCGCCATGGCCTCAACAAGGACCTGGGCTTCACCGACGGCGACCGGGTCGAGAATATCCGCCGCGTCGCCGAGGTCGGTCGGCTGATGGTCGAGGCCGGGCTGATCGTCATGGTCTCGTTCATCTCGCCGTTCCGGGCCGAGCGGCGCATGGCGCGCGAGCTGCTGCAGCCGGGCGAGTTCATCGAGATCTTCGTCGACACGCCGCTGGCGATCGCGGAACAGCGCGACGTCAAGGGCCTGTACAAGAAGGCCCGGCGCGGCGAGCTGGCCCATTTCACCGGCATCGACAGCCCGTACGAGGCGCCGGAGCAGCCGGACATCAGCGTCAATACCTCGGTGATGACCGCGCGCGAGGCGGCCGACGCGATCGTGGCCTATCTGGTCGATCACGCCATCATCTAGGCCTTGTCTGGAGCGCTCCAGGGCCAATCTGATAGGGGCACCACGAGGAGCGATCCCATGAAAGCGATCTGGAACGGCGCGACCATCGCCGAGAGCGACGATATCGTGAAGGTCGAGGGCAATGCCTATTTCCCGGCCGACGCGCTGAAGCGCGAGCTGGTGACGGACAGCGCGCACACCAGCGTCTGCCCCTGGAAGGGCACGGCGAATTATCTCAGCCTGGAGGTCGATGGCCGCACCAACGAGAACGCGGTCTGGTATTATGCCGAACCGAAGGACGCTGCGGCCGAGATCAAAGGGCGCTATGCCTTCTGGAAAGGCGTCGAGATCGTCGCCTGATGAATCTCCAGGCGCATTCCGCGCAACTATGGTTTAAGCTGTCTGCTTCCTAGCATTCTTCCGGCGCACCCGTATGGGATGGCGTCTTCCGTATTTTCCAAAGAAAATAGTCTGACCATGAGCTCCAAAATCCCGCCAGCGGAATGGGACACCATCGCCGCGCGTCGCGACAAGGGCGAATCCGTCGCCTATATCGCGCGAACCTATGAGACCAGCCCGGCCACGATCTACGGCGTGCTGAAGAAGCTGGCCGAGTCCAAGGGCGAGCCGGCACCGGCGCCGGAGCCGGTCGCACCCATCGTCCAGGCCGTTGTCGAGACGCCGCCCGCGCCGGCCCCCGTGGTCGCGCCAGCGCCGACCCCGACGCGCCTGACGCTGACCTCGTCGCGGCCGCAGCCGCCGGCACCGGTGGCGCCGGCCCCCGTCGCGGTCGCCCCGCCGGCCCCGGTCGAGCCCCCGCCGCCGCCGGTACCCCCGGCACCGCAGCAGCCGTTCAAATTCACCTATGAGAACCGCGCGGTCGATCCGCCGGTGCGCCAGCCGCGCGTGCCGGCCCCGCCGCGGCCGTTCGCCGACGTCGAGCCCAAGACCGCGCTGAACGCAAGCCTGGATGCCGAACTGCGCGCCCAGGCCGACGCCGCCATCGTGATCTTCCAGACCGCGTTCGCCGCCGTGCTGGGCGAAGAGACCGTCGCGACCCGCAAGGAATTGCGCCAGGCCGCGTCCGACCTGATGCGTGTCGCCGCGCGGACCACGATCGCGCTGGAACGCAAGGACGCCATCGTCGATCGCGCCGCCATGCCGCCGATGCAGCGGCCGCGCAACGACATGCCGAGCGAGCCCGGCGAATACCGGCAGAACCGCCGGCCGCCGCGCGGCTAGCTTTCCATCAACGGCATCCGGGCGCGGGACGAAACACCGCTGTTCGTCCCGCGCCCGCATCAGATCGTGGCGCGGGACGCCATTCTCGATGCCCGCCTGAAGGGTCGTCCCGGCTTTCTGCTGGGCGACCTGACCGGCCTCGGCAAGACGCTGGCGGTCTGGCTCGCCATCGCGGCGATGCCGGAGCCCGACCTGCTGATCGTCTGCCCCAAGGGCGCCATGCCGCAATGGCGCCGGACCATCCTGCTGTCGGGCGCGACGGGCAAGACCGTCACCCTCATCAACTACGAACGCACCAAGTCGCTGTTCGCCCCGCCGCCGGCCAGCCTGAAGCGCTCGGTCCGCGCCAAGAACAACGAGCTGGCCAAGGCCGGCACGCCCAAGCGCACCTGGCCGCTGGTGATCTTCGACGAGAGCCACCGCCTGCGCAATCCGACCTCGCAGCAGAGCATGGCCTGCCGCCGCATCGCCGATGCCGCCGCCTTCACCGTCTATATGAGCGCCACCGCCGGCCAGTCGCCGCACGAACTGTCCTATCTGGGCCGGCTGCTGGCCCATGGCTTGGGCGGCGAGCTGGACACGATCGGCGGCTTTCGCGAGCTGATGAAGCGGCTGCGCATCGGCCGCGCCAAGGGGCGCTGGAAAAACTGGAGCTGGGATCCGAACGACCGCGACCGGCAGGTGATGGCCGATCTGCTGTATAAGGGCGGCGACGCCATCGGCCTGCGACGGCGGCCGGGCGACATCGTCGGCTGGCCAGAGGTTCAGCGCGAGGTGGCGCCGGTGGCGCTCGATGGCCCCAGTCGCAAACTCTACGAGACGACCTGGCGCGCGTTCCGCCGCGAGCTGGGCCTGGCCGGCGGCAGCACGCGCACCCCGACCGGCCGCGTCGTCGGCATTCGCTATCGCCAGAAGGCCAGCCTGCTGCGCATCGCCGGCACCGCCGAGTTCGCCGGCGATCTGCTGGACGACGGGCTGCAGGTCGCGATCTCCGTGGCCTTCCTTGAGACCGGCGCGGCGCTGGAACAGAAGCTGGCGGCCGGCGGCTGGCGCGTCGGCCAGATCAACGGCGAGCGCGAGGCCGGCGCCAACGAGACGACCCGGCTCGCGTTCCAGACCGGCCAGCTCGACGCGGTCATCTTCACAGTGACCGAATCCATTTCGCTGCACCGGGGCGAGATGCCCGGTGGCGATCGGGATCGCGCGCTGATCCTGCACGACATGCGCCATAGCGCCGTGCAACTGCAGCAGATCGAGGGCCGCTGCCATCGCGACGGCCAGCAGGCGACGATCTATTACGCCTTCGCCGAGGGCACGGTCGAAGAACAGGTCGCGGCCCGCGTGGTCGGCCGCATGGCCGTGATGGACGGCATGGCCGGCGACGACACCAGGCTGTTGGACGACATCGCCCGAATCATCGACGACCTGGCGGCGGAGCGGGATACCCAAGCTTCGATCTAGCTCGAACGACGGGCTACAACCATCAGATTCTAGACAGTTATTGCTCTTTTCTCTTGCCTGTGGTTAACGTGTCGCTTCGAAGCCAGTTGGGGGAGACATCTGGCCATGCCACGCTTGCTGTCGATCGGTAACATCAGAGGATTGGCGCCGGGTTTGCGCCGGGTCGAGCTGCGCCAGGCGGTTGCCGGCATCGCGCTCATGTCCGGCCTGGCCGCCTGTTCCGGACCGCCACAGGTCTCCGCCCGCGCGCCCCTGCAACCGGCGACGCCGATCTATCGCCCGAATACCGCGAGCTACACCCCGCCGGGCACGCCCGACGATCCCTGGGGGCCCTATATCAAAGAGGCATCGACCCGCTTCACCGTCCCGGAAAAATGGATCCGGGAGGTCATGCGCCAGGAATCCGGCGGCCATGAATATATCGGCGGCGGTCTGACCACCTCGTCCGTCGGCGCCATGGGCCTGATGCAGCTGATGCCGGTGACCTATGGCCAGATGCGCGACCGCTATGGGTTGGGCCCCGACCCCTATGCGCCGCACGACAATATCATGGCCGGCACCGCCTATATCGGCGAGATGTACGCCAAATACGGCTCGCCCGGCTTCCTCGCCGCGTACAATGCCGGCCCGGGACGCCTCGATTCCTACCTGGCCAGCGGCACGCCGCTGCCGCACGAGACGGTCGGCTATCTGGCCTCGATCGGGCCGCGCCTGGGCGACTCCACGATCCCGACCGGTCCGCTGGCCCATTACGCTTCGGCGGAAGTGTCGGCCGACACGTTGAACGCCCGATCGCTCGCCGGCACCTTGCCGGCGCCGCGCCCGGCCCCGGCCGTCCAGCTGGCCGGCTATCAGCCGTCGGTCGCCGCGCCCACCGGCGATCTGGGCGTCGAGCTGGCGGCGCGCACGCCCCGTCCGATCGAATCCTCGCCGCTCGCCGCCTATGCCCCGCCGCCGGTGCAGGCGCAGCCGGTCCGCCAGGCCGCCCCCGCGGCCCATGTCATTCTGGCGTCGGCCAGTGTCGCGCTGCCGGCCGCCTCGTTCGTCGGTGGCGGCTGGACCGTCCAGGTTGGCGCGTTCAGCACCCAGGCGCAGGCGCAGGCCGCCGCGGCGGATGCCAAGGGCCGTGCCCATGGCGCGCTCGACCGGGCCCGTCCGGCCGTGGCCGCCGTTCCTCGGGCGGGCGCCGCGACGGTCTATCGGGCCCAACTGGTCGGCCTGTCGGCGGATGCGGCGAGCGATGCCTGCGGCCGGCTGGCTCGCGAGCATGTCGCCTGCCTGGTGGTCGCCCCCCGCGGCGAGCTTTAGCGGGACGACCGGGCCGATCCTATAGGGCAGGACATGTCCCCCGAAGCGCAGCTCGACGAATGCCTCGCCCGATTCTCCCCCGCGGTCGAAGCCCAGGCGCGGGCCGCGCTGGGCCGGCTGCGGGCGCGCGTGCCGGGCGCGGTGCAACTGGTCTATGACAATTACAACGCGCTGGCGATCGCGTTCGGCGCGAACGAGAAGCTGTCGGGCGTCGTGTTCTCGATCGCGGTCTATCCGCGCTGGGTCAGCCTGTTCTTCGCCCGCGGCCCCGGCTTGCCCGATCCCCTGGGCCTGCTGCAGGGCAGCGGCACCACGGTCCGCCATATCGTGCTCACCCAGATCGAGTTGTTCGATGCGCCCGGGGTCGAGGCGCTGATTGCCGCGGGCCTGGCCCAGGCCACGCCGCCGATCGACCCGACCCGGCCCAGCCGGTTGATCATCAAATCGATCTCGGCCAGGCAGCGGCCCCGGCGGCCGGGCGGCTGAGCCCATCCTTACCCGGACCACCGCCCGTCACGTCACCCGGCAGCCGATCCGCGCCGTGCCGGTCAGTACCGCGCCCTGCCAGCGCGCGCCGCGGAGATCGGTCGAGCACAGGTTCGATTCCGTGAGATCCGCTCCGTCCAGCATCGCGCCGCGCAGGTCGGCGCCACGGAAGTCGGCACCCCGCAAGCGCGCGCCGGCCAGACTGGCCGGAAATTCCCGGCCCGATGGCCGGCCCTCTGCGGTCAGGATCGGCATCGGCGCGAGCGTGGCGCCCAGCAGCAGGGTGGCGACTCCGACGGCACGGCCGAGGTTGGCGCCCGACAGGTCGGCATTGTTGAGCCTGCAGCGGTCGAGCCGCGCGCCCGGCAGTTGGGCCAGGCACAGTTTCGCGTCGCTGAGGTTGGCGTCGGTCAGATCGCATTCGGTCAGGTCGGCGCCGCTCAGGTCGCAGGCCGCCAGGCTGAGGCCCGTCAGGCTGGCGCCGTTCAGCACCAGACGCTGGCCGCCGGCGCCATTGGTCGCGATCCATTGGCCGTGCTGCTCGACCCTGCCGCGGATCGCCGCCGGCAGGGTGTGGAGCGAGGCGGACGAGACCGACAGCAGCAGCATCGCGCCGGCGGTCTCGGCCGACTTGAGATCGACGTTGCGCATTTCGGCCTCGCGCAGGTCGGCGCCGATGAAGCTGGCGCCCTCGACCTGGGCGTTGTTGAGCCGCGCGCCTTTCAGCCGCGCGCGGCCGAAATTGGCGCCGCGCAGGTCGGCGCCGCTCAGGTTCGCGCCGAAGAAATTGGCCGAATAGAGATTGGCGTGGCGCAGATCGGCCTGGGCGAAATCCGCCTCGGCCGCATCGATGTCGGTCAGGTTGGCATGGCGCAGATCGGCGCCCTTGAGATCGGCCACGGCCGGGACCGTCTTGCCCTTGTTCTTGCCGACCCAGACCATCAACTGCCCGGCACGCAAGTCGGCACCGTCGAGCACGGCACGCAGCAGGATGGTACGGCTGAGATTGGCGCCGCGCAGGTCGGCGCCGGTCAGCGTGGCATCGGTCAGGTTGGCCTGGGCCAGGTTGGCGCCGAACAGGTCGGCATTGTCGAGGTGGCTGATCTGCAGGTTGGCGGCGATCAGGTTGGCGCCGGACAGCACCGCCCGGTCGAGCCGCTGGCGGCTGAAATTGACCCCGGCCAGATTGGCGCCCTTCAGCATCAGCCGCTGCCCGTTCGGCAGTCGCTCCAGATACCGGCGATGGGCCGCGATCAGCTGCAGCAGGTCCAAGGTGCCCTCCAGATGCGGTCCGGTCGGGTTCGGTCGCATTTGCCGCGTAATTTCGGCAATAACTTAGCGCAGGACGTGAATTCGGAGAAGCGGGCCTGTTTCGCCTCCGACGATGGCCCGCGCATAATTTTTCCGACCTGCCGCGAATAAACCGCCCCGTCCCCGGATCACCTGTTCGAGACACCCGAACCAGGAGCTCCCAGAATGGACGACAATCAAGACGACACGATCGACGCGACCGGCACTTCGCGCCGGGGATTGCTGAAATGCATGGCCTGGGCCGGCGCCGGCGTGATCTGGACGGTCAGCGGCGGTGTGCCATCGTCGCGGCTGCTGGGCATCGGCGCGGCCGAGGCCGCGACCAAACCGGCCGGCACCTTCAGCTTCATGCAGCTGAGCGACAGCCATATCGGCTTTTCCGCCGCCCCCAACATGGACACCAACGGCACGCTGCAGGAAGCGGTCGATCTGGTGAATGCGCAGAAGACCGGCGCCGCCCTGCTGATCCATACCGGCGACGTCAGCCAATTGTCGAAGGATTCCCAGTTCGACACCGCCGACCAGATCATCCGCGGCGCCAAGCTCGATACCTTTTACGTGCCGGGCGAGCACGACGTGCTGGTCGATGACGGCAAGACATTCTTCGAACGCTTCACGCCGCGCTCCCCCACCGGCTGGTACTCGTTCGACCAGGACGGCGTGCATTTCGTGGCGCTGAACAATGTCCAGGACCTGAAGGCCGGCGGGCTCGGCAATCTGGGCGCGGCGCAGCTCGACTGGCTGGCCAAGGATCTGGCCGGCCGGGCCGCCAGCCAGCCGATCATCGTGTTCGCCCATATCCCGCTCTGGACCGTCAGCCAGGAATGGGGTTGGGGCACCGACGATGCCGCCCAGGCGCTGGCCCTGCTGCGCCCGTTCGGCTCGGTCACCGTGCTGAACGGCCATATCCACCAGGTCATGCAGAAGATCGAGGGCAATTGCGCCTTCCACACCGCGCGCTCGACCGCGTTTCCGCAGCCGGCACCCGGCACCGCGCCGTCCCCCGGGCCGATCAAGGACCTGCCGGCCGGCCAGCTCCGCACGATGCTGGGCGTGGCCAAGATCACCCGCGTCCAGCTCGCCTCGCCGCTGGCGATCGTCGATACGCCGCTTGGCGCTTAAGGAAGATATTCATGCGCTTGTCCCTCCATGCAGCCCTGATTGGTTTCGCGCTGCTTGCCGCCCCGCCCGCCTTGGCCGAAGATGCCGCGGTGTCGATCGATAATTTCACCTTCTCGCCGGCGGAGCTGACCGTCGCCACCGGCACGCGCGTCACCTGGACCAACAATGACGACATCCCGCACACCGTGGTCGATGCCGACAATCCCAAGCAGACCAAGTCGCCGCCGCTCGACACCGGCGATGCCTGGGCCCATGTCTTCGACCAGCCGGGCACCTATCACTATTTCTGCTCCCTGCATCCGCATATGCAGGGCACCATCGTGGTGCGGTGATGCCCGCCCGGTGACGCGATGAGATGGCGTTTCAGGGCCGATCCGGATGCGGCCAGCTTCGAGCGGGTCGTGCTGCCGCATCTGGATTCGGCCCATAACGTCGCGCGCTGGCTGGTGCGCGACGCCAGCCTGGCCGAGGATGTCGTGCAGGATGCGATGCTGCGCGCGCTCAGCTATTACGCCGGGTTTCGCGGCGGCGACGCGCGGCCCTGGCTGCTGCAGATCGTGCGCAACGTCGCCTATAACGTACTCGCCAAGCGCGCGCAGCGGGCCGAGACCAGCCTCGACGACGACCCTAGCGCGGATGCGCCCGATCCCGCCGACGATCCCGAAGCGGCCCTGGGTAAGCTGCAGGATCTACGGCAGCTGGACCGGGCGCTGGCGGCGCTGCCGGCGGAACTGCGCGAATGCATCGTGCTGAAGGAGCTGGAAGAGCTGTCCTACAAGGAGATCGCCCAGGTGACCGGCGTGCCGATCGGCACCGTCATGTCGCGGCTGTGGCGCGCGCGGCAAGTCCTGATGCGCCAGTCGCAAGGATGTGAGGCATGAATGAGGATTGCGACGAGATCCGCCTGCTGATCCAGGCCGACCTGGACGGCGAGCTGCGCCCGGCCGAGGCGGCGCGCATCGCCGCGCACCTGGAGCACTGCCCACGCTGTGCCGAGACCCAGGACCAGTTGGCGATCCTGTCCGAGCGCGTCCGGCGCGAGACGTCGTCCTATCCGATATCGGAGGATTTCCGCGCGGCGCTGACCGCGCGTCTGGCGGCGGCGGCACCGAAGCCGGTCGCCAGGCGCCGGCCCGTATGGCTCGGCGCCTCGTTCGGCGCCGGCTTCGCCGTGGCGGCCTCGCTGGCCTTGCTGCTGGTGCCACAGCGCGGCGCCCAATGGCCGGACGAGATCGTGGCCTCCCATATCCGCGCGCTGCAGCCGGGCCATCTGATGGATGTGATCTCGACCGACCAGCACACGGTCAAGCCCTGGTTCGACGGGCGCCTGCCCTTCGCCCCGCCGGTCAAGGACCTGGTCGCGATCGGCTTTCCGCTGGTCGGCGGCCGGCTGGATTATCTGGAGGGCCGACCGGCGGCGGCGCTGGTCTATCGCCGCGGTCAGCATGTCATCGACCTCTATGCCTTCGCCGGCACCGACACGCCCGGGCCGCTGTCGGGCTCCGGCAGCCGCGACGGCTATAATTTCATCCGCTGGGAGCAGGACGGCATGAGCCTCTGGGCCGTGTCCGACCTCAATGCCGAGGAAATGGCCGACTTCGTCCGGGAATGGCGCCGGGCCTGAGCGCCGAGCCCGATGGATCTTCGCGCGAACCTACCGTACCCTACGGCGTTATCAGACACGGGCGCTCGGGATCGGAAGACCATTGTTATGATCATGTTGGAGCCGCTCGAACTCGACGCCCTGACCGAGCTGGTCAACATCGGCGTCAGCCGGGCGGCCGCATCCTTGCGCAAGATGATCGGGCAACAGATCGTGCTGTCGGTACCGGCGATCGAGATGATGCCGGCGTCCGAGGCGGCCAAGCTGATCTGGGAGCGCGAGGCCCGGCCGATCGTCGCCGTGTCCCAGGCCTTCGCCGGCCCTTTCTCCGGCCGGGCGCTGCTGATCTTTCCCGAGGACAGCGGCACCTCGCTGGTCGAGATCGTCGCCGGCGATGCCCTGCCGCAGGACGCGTTGCAGGGCTTCGAGGACGAGGCGCTGGCGGAGACCGGCAATATCGTGCTGAACGCCTGCCTCGGCTCGATCGCCAACATGCTGCAGCGCCGGCTGCACCTGTCGGCACCCGTGGTCGTGCGCGGCGACGGCCGGACCCTGTTCCAGGCCGACGACCCGACCGACGCGGGCATCGTGCTGTTCCTCTACATCAACTTCGCGGTCGAAGAGCGGAATATCACCGGCTATATCGCCATGGTGATGGACCTGCCGTCGCTGCAGACGCTGAAAATCGTGATCGGCGATTTCATCGGGCGGGTGATGGGTTCCGAGACCGCAAGCTAGAATTTCTCGACCCAGGGCCGGAGTTCGACCTCGAGCGACCAGGCGCTGCGCGGCTGGCGCAACACGTCCAGATAGCTTTGGGCGACACCGTCGGGCGACAGCATGCTGTCCGGCCGGTCGGCCGGCTCCGCCCGCGCGGCACTGCGCACGCCGCCGTCGATCACGAAATGGGCGACATGGATGCCCCGGGGCCCCAGCTCACGCGCCGCACTCTGCGCCAGCCCGCGCAGCGCGAACTTGCCCATGGCGAAGGCGGCCGACAGCGGAAACCCTTTGACGCTGGCCGACGCCCCGGTCAGCAGGATGGCGCCGTTGCCGTGCTTCAGCATGCGCCTGGCCGCCTGCTGGGTCGCGAGGAAGCCGCCGAACGCGCTGATCTCGAACGCACGCCGGACCGCCTCCGGCTCGATCTCCGCGACCGAGCCGGGCGCCCGCGCGCTGGCATTGTAGATCACCACGTCGGGCTCGCCGAGTTCGGCATCGACCTGGTCGAACAGCCGGGCGACCGCCGCCGGATCCGCGGCGTCGGCGGCGAAGACCGATGCCCCGGTCTCCGCCGCCAGCGAGGCCAGCTTGTCCGCGTTGCGCGCGGCCAGCGCCACCTGCAGGCCCGCCTCGGTCAGCCGGCGCGCCAGCGAGGCGCTGATGCCCGCGCCGGCGCCGATGATGAGCGCGGTCTTGTAGGGGATGCTGGTCATGCGGGCTCTCCTGTTACGACGCCCGGTAGCGTGACGCCGGCTTGCCGGTCTGCGATCCGCCGAGCAAGGCGATGCGCGCCGCATCATACGCCGCCAGCAGGCTCACGGCATCCTCGACCGACGGCAGGGTGACCGCCTCGCCCAGATCCAGCCCGGCCAGCGCCGCATCGACGCAATCCTCGACCGACATGATGCTGTTCGGGTTGAGCGCCGACAGCGGCACGCCCGAGATCTCCCAGAGATCCGTCGCGGTCGCAGCCGGCACCACGAGCTGGACACGGATGTTGCTGCCGGCCAGTTCCTGCTGCAGCCCGCGGGTGAAGTTCAGCACATAGCCCTTGGTCGCACTGTAGATGCTGCTGATCGGCAGGAAATGAAAGCCCAGGATCGAGCCGATATTGACGATCGTGCCCTGGTCCCTGGCCTTGAAGCGCGGCAGCACCGCCAGCGTCAGACGGGCGAGCGCGGTCACGTTGACCTCGTTCATGGCATCCAGCGCCTCGCGCGTCGCAGCCGCCATCGGCCCGAGCGCCGAGGTGCCGGCGTTGTTGACCAGCAGCGTGATGTCCTCGTCGCCGGCCAGCACGGCCGCGACCCGGTCGAGATCGGCGGCGACGCTCAGGTCGGCCACCAGGGTTTCGACCGCGACGCCGTGCCTAGCGCGCAAATCCTCGGCCACCGCCGTCAGCCGATCGCCGCGCCGGGCGACCAGCAACAGGTCGTAGCCCCGGCCGGCCAGCCGGTCCGCATAGGTCTTGCCGATACCGGCCGATGCGCCGGTGACAACGGCGGTTCCTTTATGGTCGCTCATGTTTTCAGTCCATCCTTGGGGTCAATCCTGCCAAGCATGACAATCATCATGCTTGGATTTCACTTACATGATGACCATCATGATTGGTGTCAAGGAGGAGATTTGCCATGCGCTATCCCAAGGCGGAGACGGCGGAAAAACATCAGCGGATTCTGGATGCGGCGGCGCGCCTGTTCCGGGAGCGCGGCTTCGCCGACGTCAGCCTGGCCGAGATCATGCAGGCGACCGGCCTGACCCATGGGCCGTTCTACAATCACTTCGCCTCGAAACAGGCGCTGATGAGCGAGGCGGTCGCCCATGCTTCGGCCCAGAGTCTCGGCCGCATCGAGCATGCGGCGCCGTCGGAAGCGGGCAAATCGGCCTATCTGGCGGCCTATCTGTCGCGGGCCCATCGCGACGATCCCGGCGACGGCTGCGTGATGGCGGCGCTGGCCTGCGAGATCGGCCGCGAGCCGTCGGTCAAGGCCGCGATGACGGCGCATCTGAAGGCGCTGATCGACAGGATGGCGACGCATTTCCCCTGGCGAGCCAAGCGCGACGCGCGCGGCGACACGATCCGCGTGCTGGCCTCGACCCTCGGCGCGCTGATCCTGGCCCGCGCGGTCGACGACGAGGAATTGTCGGCCGAGATTCTGCGCGAGGTCGGCCGATAATTATATCAGGGGACACAGTACTTATTATATCAGGAGACACGGTACTTATTTCATTCCAGCTGGCGGCGCCCTGTTCTGCGCGCATCAGGAAATAAGTATAGCGTCCCCGCAATTATGCAGGGGCCGTCCACCCCATCACTGTAATTATGCTCGCTTGGGGCCCTACCGGCGCGGGAACGGAATGATCCCGCTCGGGGAACCGTTCGTTCTCCGTCGGGGAGCGTCCGCGGTCCGGAACAAGCAGTGTCCGGGCGGGCGCCGTCGGGGCCCGAAGGGTCCGATGGGGATGGTCCGCCGCTTGCCGGCCTACCAACAAGCAGGGGGAGCATCTTGAATCGCGGCCGTCGTTGCGGCCGCCCCAGCAGAAAGACGCGAACCCATGGCGACCCGCCCGCAGAAGCAGTACGTCGATCCGGCCGAGAGCGCCGCCGATTTCGCGCCGATGGTGCTGGCGCGCCTGGGCCATGGCGCCAAGCCCGGCGAGATCGAGGCCTTGCGCCAGACGGGCTACCGCGCCTGGCTCGACGAGCAGCTGGCGCCGCCGCCGGGCGACGATCCGGCCGTGGCCGCGAAGCTGGCGCGGCTGACCTTCCGCATCAAATATGCCGAGGGCAAGGACAAGGCCTATCCCGCGGTCGATGAGTTGCGCCCGCTGGCGACGCTGCATCAGCCGATCGAGGCGGTCTGGCCGATCCTGGCCGACCGCGACAAGCATGACGGCCAGGAGCGGCGCCGGCCGCTGATGGAGGTCATGGCCGCGACCGTGGTGCGGGCGACGGACGCCCGCTACCAGCTGCGCGAGGTGCTGGTCGGATTCTGGCACGATCATTTCAACGTCGATGCCTGGGACCAGGAACAGGTCATGGTCGCCTTGCCGAGCTATGACCGCGACGTGATCCGCGCCCACGCGCTCGGCAATTTCCGCGGCTTCCTCGAAGCGGTCGCGAGCTCGACCGCCATGCTCTATTACCTGTCGAACAAATCGTCGCGCGCCGGCTCGGCCAACGAGAATTTCGGGCGCGAACTGTTCGAGCTGCATACGCTCGGCGCCGAAGTCTACCTGAATGACAAGTACGACCGCTGGCGCGAGGTGCCGGGTGCCTTGAGGGGCCAGCCGACCGGCTATATCGACCAGGACGTCTATGAATCCGCCCGTGCCTTCACCGGCTGGACCGTCGAGGACGGCACCGGGCTCGACGGCAAGCGCAAGCTGCCCAACACCGGCAAGTTCGCCTATGTCGAGACCTGGCACGACGGCTATCAGAAGCGCGTGCTGGCGACCGAGTTCGACGCGTTCCAGCCGGGCATGGCCGACGGGCGCAAGGTGCTGGATCTGGTGGCCTCCCACCCGGCGACGGCCCGGCATCTCTGCCGCAAGCTGGTCGTACGCCTGGCCGGCGAAAACGCCTCGCCCCAGCTCGTCGCCCAAGCCGTCGCGGTCTGGACCCGCCAGGCGCACGCGCCGGACCAGATCGCCCAGACCGTGCGCGCCATCGTGACATCGCCGGAATTCAAGGCGTCGCGCGGCGTCAAGGTGCGCCGGCCGCTGGCGCTGGTCGCCGGTTTCGCCCGCGCGACCGCCCTGGACCTGACCCCGACCGAGCCGCTGCTGAACGGCATCGCCAATGCCGGCCAGCGGCTCTACGGCTATGCCCCGCCGACCGGTTTACCCGACCGGCGCGATCTGTTCCTGGGCACCAACGCCATGCGCCAACGCTGGCAGCTGGTGCTGGCGCTGGCCGAAAATAATTGGGCGACCGGGGCGATCGATACCGCGCGATTGACCGGACCCGCGGCGACGCCGCGCGCGGCCGCCGCCTTCTGGCTGGCGGCGATGACCGGGACGACCGACGCGCCGACGGTCGAGGCGCTGGCGAGCGGCCTCGGCTGGCCGCCCGACAATCCGCTGCAGCCCAAGCAGGTTGCGCGCATCGCCGGTCTGGCCGCCATGGCGCCGGGGTTCCAGACATGCTGATCACCGATCGCTGCCTTAACCGCCCCCACCCCAACCTTCCCTCGCAAACGGCGGGAGAGGGGGCTTTTTCGTCCGAAGCGGGAGTGACGTCATGACCCTCACCAGACGCTCCATCCTGGGCGGCGGCATCGCCGGCCTGGCCGCAGGCCTGCTGCCGATCCCGGGCCTGCGCAATCTCGCCTTCGCCGGAACCGGACCCGAAAAGCCGCTGCTGATCGTGGTGCATCTGCGCGGCGGCTGCGACGGGCTGAACCTGATCTCGCCGGCGACCGACCCGGATTTCATCGACGCCCGGGCCAGCGAGCTGCGCGTCGCGGCCGACGGACCCGACGCCGGCCATGCGCTGGCCAACGGCCCGGACCCGAAGATCGATTTCCGCCTGCATGCCCAGGCGAACGGCATGGCCGAGCTGTACCAGAGCGGCCAATTGGCCTTCCTGCACGCGGTCGGGCTGACCGACGGCACGCGCAGCCATTTCGTCGCGACCGACATGATCGAGCGCGGCGTGGCCGATGCCGCCAGCCTGAACCGGCTGACCGACGGCTGGCTGACCCGGGCGCTGGCGGTCGATGGCCGACCCGCCGGCCTCATCGCCGCCTCAGCCAGCGGCTCGGTCTCGGGCGAGTTGATCGGCCTGCCCTCGGCCATCGCCGTGCCCAGTCTCGACGGTGGCATGGCGCCGCCGGGCGGCCCGCAGGCGGGCGAGGTGCTGAAGCGGCTCTATGCCTTCACCGGTGGCGACGTCGGCCTGGCCGGCCGCGATGCCCTGGGCGCCATGGCGACGATCGACGGTCATCTGGGCCGCGACGCCCAGGGCCATATCCCACCCTACCAGACCGAGCCGGGCGTCGATTACGCCCCGTCCGCCGAGTTCGGCCGGCCGCTGAAGGCGCTCGCCCAACTGATCAAGATGGATATCGGCCTGCAAGCCGCGACCGTCGATATCGGCGGCTGGGACATGCATGAGTATCAGCCCGGCCGGTTCAAGACCGCGGTCGATCATCTGTCGGTGGGCTTGGCCAGCTTCTGGAACGACATGGCGCGCTATCACGACCGGATGGTCGTGGTGACGCTGACCGAGTTCGGCCGACGCCTGCGCTCGAACAAGAGCCAGGGCACCGACCATGGCCGCGCCAGCGTCATGACCGTGCTGGGCGGCCGGATCCATGGCGGCCGCTTCTACGGCGCCTGGCCGGGCATGACGCCCGACAAGCTGGACGAGGGCGTCGATCTGGCGGTCGCGACCGACTATCGCCGGGTGCTGACCGAGCTGCTGGAGACCCGCGAGGGCCGCCGCCTGCCGACGCTGTTTCCGAATTATGCCTATCCAGGGCCGTTGGGCTTGTTCGCAGGCACGCCGACCAAGGCTTGAGCCCGCATCGCAACCGCCTCATACTCGGCCGAAACAGGTCGAGGGAGGCGGAATGCGCAGTCACCATGACATGGGCGGGCTCGAGGCGGGGCCGGTCGAAGCGACCGAGCACGATTACGCCCCCTGGGAAAAGCGTGTCGATGCGCTGATGATGCTGCTGTCGGCGCGCGGCCATCTGAAGGTCGACGAGCTGCGCCGCAACGTCGAGGCGCTCGGCCCCGAGGCCTATGACACCATGAGCTATTACGAGCGCTGGATCGCGTCGATCACCGCCACTCTGATCCAGCGCGGCGTGCTCAGTTCCGACGAGATCGGCCGGCGCATGACCGAGGTTCAGGCCCGGCACGCCGCAGAGCAAGCCTCGTGACCGACGCCCTGCCCGCCCGCTTCCAGCCGGGCGACCGGGTCACGGTGCGCCGGGCCCATCCGCCCGGCCATCTGCGCACGCCGTTCTATGCCCGGGGCGCTTCCGGCGTGATCGAACGGATCTGCGGCGCCTTCGCCAATCCCGAGGAACTGGCGTTCAACCGGCCCGGTCTGCCGGCCCAGCCACTTTATCGCGTCCGCTTCCGCCAGGCGGAGCTGTGGCCCGACTATGGCGGCCCGGCCCGCGATACGATCGAAATCGAAATCTATCAGCATTGGCTGGAGGCGGCGCCATGAGCAGCCACGAGCATCACGATCACGACCATGATCACGACCATCCCCACGCGCCGCCGCCTGACGCCGATGCCGCGCTGACCTACCACCAGGCGCTCGAACTGGCGGTCACCGCGCTGCTGGTCGAAAAGCAGATCTTCAGCGCCGACGAGATGCGCCGGCAGATCGAGGCGATGGACGCGCGCCATGCCGGCCTGGGCGGCAGGCTGGTCGCCCGCGCCTGGGCCGATCCCGCGTTCAAGGCCCGTGCGCTGGCCGACGGCAGTGCCGCCGCGAAGGAGCTCGGGCTGGAGATCGGACCGCTGCGGCTGATCGTGGTCGAGAATACGCCCGAGGTGCATAACCTGGTGGTCTGTACGCTGTGTTCCTGCTATCCGCGCATGCTGCTGGGCCTGCCGCCCGACTGGTACAAGAGCCGCGCCTATCGCAGCCGCGCCGTGCGCGAACCGCGCGCGGTGCTGCGCGAGTTCGGCACGGAAATCCCCGACGACATCGAGCTGCGCGTGCATGATTCGACCGCCGACATGCGCTACCTGGTGCTGCCGCGCCGGCCGGCCGGGACCGCTGGCTGGGCCGAGGATCGGCTGGCGGCGCTCGCAACCCGCGACAGCATGGTCGGCGTCGCTTTCGCGTTGCCCGCCTAAAGACTTTAACACGATTTTAATGATAATATATAATACTCGATAATTGCGATTGAATGGGGGAGTTCAAGCTTGCGCAGCCGTTGGCAATATACGCCGACGAACGACCATGTGGCGGTGCCGTCTGAAGCAGGCGCATCCGTCGGCTTGGAGTCCGCTGCCCCGGCGTCGGCGTCCGCGACACCCGAGACCGCCGATAAATCCAAGGATCCGCGCTGGCAGCAGTTGATCGCGCTGATCGCGCAGCTGCCGCCGGAAAAGGCCAGCAAGCTGCGCGAGATGCTGGGTGGCGACAGCCTGATCATGCAAAGTTCGGCAGGTTTCGGTCAGGTGCTGCAAGCGCTCGAACTGCGCCGGAGCGATGCGGACAAGGCCGCGGCCGAACCGCTGATGCGCAAGGTCTGCACCTTGCTCGAACCCTTTCTGGTCAACGACGACACCGAAACCGCCGCGGGCACGATCCGGCGCAAGTCGCTGGTGCCCTGGTGGGAGGCCTCGATGGCGCAATCGGCGCCGCTGCGCGATCTGGACCAGCAATATCAGCGCGCGATCCGCGAGAAGCTGACCGCCGAGATGGAGCGGCTCGAGGAAGAGGCGATGGGCGAACTGGCCCGCCGCGCCCGCACCCTGACGTTCAAGAACACCGCCCAGTCGGTCATCGAGGATGTCCGGCGCATCGGCACCGTGGTGGGCGGCGGGATGGCGCTGGCCAAGGCGCTGCGCGAAATCGGCATCGATGGACCGCCGACCCGTCCGGGCATCGAGCTGAACGACCGGATCGTGCGCCGTTTCGCCCAGGCCTACGACGCGCTGGGCGCCGAGCGGACGTTCGATCCGGTCTGGCTCGGCCATGCGGTGATGAACCACCTCGACAAGCCTTGGGACGTGGTCGCCCTCATCCATCGGGTCACCGGCAGCACCGACGTCTCGATGCTGGAGCAGACCGAATTGGCGCCGCTGATGGACCGCACCATGGCCCAGCTGGTCGCGGTCGCGACGCGGGCGACGCGGGGCATCAAGAGCGCCGCCCGCCAAAAGACCGCGCCGGAGATCGAGACGGCGACCGCCGCGGCCAATCTCTATTTCGATCTGGCCGAGGCGATCGCCCGCGAGATCAAATTGGAACGGACCTCGCCCTGGGGTCAGGCCTATCTGAATTCGCGCAAGACCCTGTCCGACCTCATTCCCGACACGCTGGAGGATTTCGAGGAGATCATCGTCGATTTCGTCGATGATTGGACCCCGGAGGACCGCGGCCGCGAGGATCACCCGGCCTATCTGAGCGCGGTCGCCGCGACCGACTTCCTGGGCGCCATGAAGCTGCGCGCGGCCCGGCATGGCTTCGGCATGCCCTTCACCGGCCTGGAGCGGCGCCTGCAGGATACGCTCGGCCGATCGATGAAACGCCCCCGCCCGAACGAGGCCGATCCCTGGCCGGGCCAGAAGCGCCGGCTGCTGAAGGGCCTGCGCCTGATCTGACGCCCCTTGCCAAAGCGACCCGGCCGTCGCACCTTCCAATCAGTGAATTCAATTGGAGCGTGCCATGAAGCGGTCGGTTCGGATTTTCGGTGCCGCAATGGGTGCGCTCGTGGCCGGTGGCGTGGCGTTCGCGGCGCCGCAGCAGGCCGCCCGGCCGGTGATCACGGTCGACAAGGTCCAGGCGGCCGCCCATCCCTATGACGAGGCCGCCGACGCGCACCAGTCGCTGGCTTCCGCCATCGCCGCCGCCAGGCTGTCGGGCAAGAAGGTCCTGGTCGATTTCGGCGCCAACTGGTGCCCCGATTGCCGCGCGCTCGGCGGTATCCTGGGCGTCGATCAGATCCAGGCCTACGTCAAAGCGCATTACGAAGTCGCCGTGGTCGATGTCGGTCGGTTCAACAAGAACCTGGATATCGCGGCCAATTACGGCGTGAAGATCCACGGCATTCCGACCGTGATGGTGATCGATCCCACCAGCAATCAGGTGCTGAACCGCGAGGGTCTCGAAGCGCTAGGCGACGCCGGCACTATGCCGCCACAGGCGGTCGTCGATCAGCTGGTCAGCTGGACCGAGCGCCCGGCGAGCTGATCTAAACCCTCTACCGCCGGTCGCGGGAGAGGGTGGTGAGCGTGAGCGAGCCGGGTGAGGGCGCCAAAAGCAGGGCTCGGTTGTTACAGAGACGCGGCGCGCCCCTTCCCGACGCTTACGCGCCGGGCCCCTTTCCTCTCCCGCAAACGGCGGAAATCAAGCCGCCCGGATCTGCGTCAAGAAATCCTCGACCTTGCGTTCGAGCGTATCCGACTGACGGGAGAGTTCGTCGGCGGCGCTCAGCACCTGGCCCGCGGCCGAGCCGGTCTCGCCCGCGGCCAGCGTCACGGCGCCGATCTTCTGGGCGACCTGCTCCGTGCCTTCGGCCGCATGGGTGACGTTGCGCGAGATCTCCTCGGTCGCGGCACTCTGCTGCTCGACCGCCGCCGCGATCGCGGTCGCGATCTCGTTGATCTCGCCGATGGTCTGGCCGATGCCCTTGATGGCGCCGACCGCGGCGCCGGTCGCCGACTGGATCGCCGCGATCTGCTGGGTGATCTCCTCGGTCGCCCGCGCGGTCTGGGCCGCCAGATTCTTGACCTCCGACGCCACGACCGCGAAGCCCTTGCCGGCATCGCCGGCCCGCGCCGCCTCGATCGTCGCGTTCAAGGCCAAGAGGTTGGTCTGGCTGGCGATCTGGCTGATCAGCGCCACGACCTCGCCGATCTTCTGCGCGCTTTCGGAGAGCGCATTGACCGTCCCGCCGGTCGCCTCGGCCTGATGCGCCGCCTGGCCGGCGATCGCGGCCGAGCGGCTGACCTGGCTGCCGATCTCGCGGATCGAAGCCGCCAATTCCGCCGAGGCCGACGCCACGGTCTGCACATCCTCGAGCGCACCATGGGTCGCCTCGGCCACCTCGGTCGATTGCGCCGAGGCCCGGGCCGCCGTCTCGCTCAAGGTCTCGGCCGAGGCCTGCAGTTCGACCGAGGCCGCCGACACGGCCGTCACCACGCCCTTGACGCTTTCCTCGAACCCGTCCGCCAGCGTCGCCAGCGCCGCGCGTCGCTCGCCCTCGGACAGGGCCTTCGCCGCCTCCTGCTCCTGGCGCAGCCGGTCGGTTTCCATCAGGTTGGTCTTGAACACCTCGACGGTGCGCGCCATGTCGCCGACCTCGTCCTTCTGGCCGACCGACGGGATTGCGATCTCGTGGCTGCCGGCTGCCAGGCTCTGCATCGCGTCGTTGAGGCCGATCAGCGGCCGGACGATGAACCAGATCATGCCGAAGCCGACCGCGACCAGCAGGACCAGGGCGGCGCCGGCGGTCCAGCCCATGACGCTGCCGCCGCGGCTCGTCGCCTTGGTGACGGCGCCCATCTGAGCGCCCGCGACCTGGGCCGCACCCTGGGTGACGCCGCCCAGCAGCTCGACCAGCTTGGCGCGCAGCGGCTCGACCTGATTGGCCGACTGCTCGGTCGTCGCCTTGTTGAGCGCCACGACCGTGTCGACCAGATCGACGTAGCTTTTGGCCTTCAGCGTCGCCTCGTCGATCAGCTTGCCCAGTGGGCTGTCACCGGCCAGCGAGCGGGCGGAATTCATATATTCGACGATGAAACTGGTCGCGCGCTTGGCGAGCGCCACCTGGGTCGTATCGCCGGTCGCCAGATAGCGCATGACGCTGACCCGCTGCTCGCCGAAGCGGTCGCGCGCATCGTTCAGATTTTCGACCGCGACCGGGCTGTCGAGCTTCGCCTGGTTGAGCGCCTGCTGCAGCGCCTGCAGGATCTGGGTGTTGGACGTGAGAAACGGGCCGTTGCGCGCGTCGAGCGCCTTCTTGCGGAAGTCGGCGAGCTTGTCGAGCGCCGGGCCCAACTGCGCCCAGACATCCCGCGCCTGGTCGAGCGACCGGGCCAACGCGCCGTCGTCCGTATGGGCGCGGGCGCCCTGGATCGCCGTCGCCCCCTCGGCAATATAGCCGGCAACCGCCTCCTGCGCCTTGCCGACTTCATCCGACTTCTGGGCCAGCATCATCTGCTGCTCGCCCAGCAGCGCGCCGCGCAGCGCCAGCAGGGCCTGATCGGCCGCCGTCGCCACGCCGAAAGCGCCGTCGATACTGTGGATATTGCGCTGCGCCGTGCCGAAGCCGCTGAGCCCGACCCCGGCCATCGCCGCGATCAGGACCATCGTGATGCCCAGACCAAGGATCATCTTGGTGCGAATTTTGAGGTCGACGAGCCAACGGAACATGCAGCAGCCTCCCACGTCGCATCGACGCGCCTTTTGCCGTGTTTCAGCTTCGGCGCGCAAAGCTTAAGGCTTCGTCTCGCCTGAGACCAGCGTCGCGGACACGCCGGAATTACGTGTAGAATAGAGCCAATCGGTAACGAACTCTTGCCGCTCGGGCGATAAACTTGATCGACAATCTGACCGACCTGCGCATTTTCACCCGCATCGTCGCGACCGGCAGCCTGTCGCAGGCCGGGCGCGAGCTGAACCTGTCGCTGGCCGTGGTCAGCAAGCGGCTGGCGGCGCTGGAGGACCGGCTGGGCGTCCGGCTGATCAACCGGACGACGCGGCGGCTGAACCCGACGCAGGAGGGCCTGGAATTTTCCGAGCGCTGCCAGCGTATCCTGCTCGATCTGGACGAGGCCGAAGCGGCGGTCACGACCGGCCGGGAGCAGCCCAAGGGCCTGCTGCGGGTGACGGCGGCCGTCGGTTTCGGCCGGCGCCGGATCGCGCCGGCGATCGTGGGCTTCGCCGAGCGCTATCCCGACATTCTGGTCGAGCTCGACCTGACCGACCGCACGGTCGATCTGGTCGATAGCGGCATCGACGTCGCGATCCGCGCGGGCGCGCTGCAGGATTCCAGCCTGATCAGCCCGCAAGCTGGTCGGCAATTACCGGGTCGTGGTCGCCTCGCCGGCCTATCTGGCCCGGCATGGCACGCCGATCGTGCCCGACGATCTGACCCGGCACCAATGCCTGAACTTCAGCGCACTTGGCG
>Ga0302317_10000133_pt1 | contig 70454 bp, 79 predicted proteins | sample III_Palsa_N3_3_FD_200450 | JGI IMG/M metagenome (GOLD analysis project Ga0302317, IMG submission 200450) | Peat permafrost microbial communities from Stordalen Mire near Abisko, Sweden - III_Palsa_N3_3 | ecosystem: Environmental > Terrestrial > Soil > Palsa > Peat permafrost | place: Sweden...
GCGACCTTTTGAACATCATGCTTGGCACTTTGGGGGCGGCCTGGACTGGCGGCGTTACCTACTATTACGGCTCATCGGTCGGGTCCGCGGCCAAGGACAAGACGATCGGGACGCTGACGCAGCGGTAGATTTCAAATCTTTTTACACGGCTCGTTCGCCGCTACCTGACGCGGTCGCCGCGATAGGAACGCTTCGTTGAAGTCTCGCCCGATAACAGCTACGCCTATCTCCAATCTTACCATACAAGTAGGTGGTCCTATGAACATTGCCCTTCCGATTATTGCCATCGCTCTTATAGCAGGAGCCTTCGTCGGCGGTTATCGGTTCGCCCAATGGCGCGCGGTGCCAGAATACCCGCTCTATCGAGGCGCCGCAATCCGCCAGCAGGCCGGCATGATCCCTGCTGGGGGTGTATTGTTCATCGGCGATTCGATAGTGGAACAGGGCTACACGCCAACTCTTTGCGGCCTGCCTGTGTTGAACGCCGGAATATCCGGCGCGACTGTGGAGGATCTAATGCCAATGGCTCGTGACGCGATTAATTTGGCCAAGCCGTCTCGTGTTCTGATCTCCGTTGGACTGAACAACGCTCTGCCGAAATCGAAGCGCGTCAGCATCGATTCCTACGGCCAGCAACTGGACGAGATGGTCGCTGCGGCAATGGCCGCAAACGCTCAGGTTAGCCTGCTTACGCAGACTGCAGTTCGGCAGGATGCGGCGCTTGAAATTGACCTGGCGAAGCTAAAGGAAATCGATACTGTCATCCGACAACTGGCACAACACCGCAAGGTCCAGCTCATCGAAATCTCCGGAGCGCTCGCCGGCCCAGACGGACAGATGGCACCGGCCCTGACCATTGATGGCGTACATCTCACAGCGACCGGCTACGCCGTGTGGAATGATAAAATCACGCAGGAGGCGTGTCGGCCATAGGGCTGATATCCTCTTTCTGAATTGCCGGTCTCATGGACGCTGGCCCCCGATGCGGCAAGGGTGGCGGCTCGACAAGCGCATCCCGCTCGCCATGCTCTGCAGCCTGACCGTGCAGATCCTGGTCGCCGGCCTGTGGTTCGGCCGCACCGAGACGCGTCTCGACATGCTCGACGCCTGGGTCCGCCAGAACCAGGCGACCGACCGGCGGCTGGCGGTGATCGAGAATCGGCTCGACGTCGTGCATGAGACGCTGGGCCGGATCGAGCGGCATCTGACCGGTGGCGAGTGATGGGCGCCGTCCCGCTGACGCTGCCGCGCGGGATTCGGCTGCATAATCCGGGATGCCTCGAGCGGCAGGGCATCGATTGGCGAGGCCTGGCGCCCGACCAGTCGATCGATCCGCGGCTGGTTGTCTTCGCCGCCCCGGAATGGGGCATCCGGGCGCTCGCCCGCACCTTGCTGGGCTATCACCATCGCGAGGCGCGGCGGTCGATCGCCAGCCTGATCTCGCGGTTCCGGCCGCCTGAGGAACATGACACCACCGCCTATTGCCGCTGGGTCGCGACCTCGCTCGACCGCCAGGTCGCGGACCGGATCGCGCTCGACGAACCCGCGACCTTGGCGGGTTTGGTGCAGGCGATCATCCGTCGCGAGAGCGGCCCGCTGCCCGCCGGACGACCCTGCTGGTATCCGTACGAGACCGTCGCCAAGGGCCTTGCTCTGGCCCAAAGCCGCCGTTTTTTCTAGAATGGAGACGATCATGGACATCTGGGGCGATGCCAAACAGGCGCTGGGCGCGGTGGCGCCGATTCTGGGCACGGCGGTCGGCGGCCCGCTGGGCGGAACCGCGGCGCGTCTCGTCGCCGCCGCGCTCGGGCTCGATCCGGCAACCCCGGTGGCGCAACTCGCCACGGCGGTCGCCAGCGCCACGCCCGATCAACTGACGGCACTCAAAAAGGCCGACCAGGATTTTCAGGTGTCGCTGAAGAACCTCGATCTCTCGGCCGAGAAAATCGCGGCCGACGATCGGTCGAGCGCCCGCACGCTCGAGGCCGCGACGCATGATTGGGTACCGGGCACGCTGATGATGCTGCTGACCGGCGGTTTCTTCGGCCTGATCGGCTATCTCGCGAGCCATGACGTGCCGGCAGGCAACCGCGACCTTTTGAACATCATGCTTGGCACTTTGGGGGCGGCCTGGACTGGCGGCGTTACCTACTATTACGGCTCATCGGTCGGGTCCGCGGCCAAGGACAAGACGATCGGGACGCTGACGCAGCGGTAAGATGGCTGACTGACATTGAATTCCCGCCCTTAACCAGTTACTTCTATAGACTATACTGTACAATATTTAGATGCATAGGATGAATATTGCGCTTCTGACCGTAGCTGTAGCTTTTACCGAGGCTGTATTCGTCGGCGGCTATTGATTTTCCTAACGGCGAGCCGTGCTGGAAATGACCGTGGAACGGACAACGCATCCATGGCAATGTCCAATGAACACGTTACAGACGCATTCGTTGTTGTTTGGGGTAGAAAGCAGTCTGGTGATGATTTGATCTAATTATTCGTCGAGTAAGACGAAGGGTTTTAGGTTTGTTCGTGTCCAACAAGATGGCAGCAGAGTTGAAGATGGATTCAGGTATTAGGCACTTCAAGAATGAGCAGATTTTGGATCACTGCCCTGCTTGTCTGTCGCGCGATATCGCTCTATATATCGTTAGTGTAGATTACCATTATGGCATCGATGGGAATTTCTCGACGGACGAGTGCCAAAAGTGCAAGAGCGTGTTCATCAATCCGATGCCCTCCGTCTCAGATCTTGCCACGCTATATCCGGACGACTACTACTCATTCCAAGAACCGAAAAGGCCTAGCTTAATTAGGAGGTTGGCTCGCGTTTTGCTTCGGTATCCGCGGATAACACACGTTCCTCCGTTCGAAAATCCCGGCACTATGCTCGATGTTGGATGTGGTGCTGGACACTATATGGCGGAAATGCAGCAAAAGGGCTGGACGGTATTTGGCTCCGAACTGAGCGCAGGGGCGGTGAAGGCCGGAAAGGCAGCGGGCTTCGATATCCGTCCCGGAGAGCTGACCGAAAGTCAATTTCAACCGAAGGCCTTCGACTTTATAAGGTCGAACCATTCGTTCGAGCACATCCCAAATCCAGATGTGATACTCCAGGAAATGCATCGTCTTCTCAAGGACGATGGGAAACTATTTATCGGCGTTCCAAATTGGGGCGGCCTATTCCCGAGAATATTCTGTAAGTACTGGTGGAATTTTGGACTCCCGGTCCATACTTTTAACTATACGGCTTCTGGTCTTTCTAGCGCATTGACGCGAAATGGATTCACGGTTGAGCGAGTTTTGTATAATTCCGATTTTTCTGGACTGACGGGGAGCCTTCAGATTTGGAATAATGGTCGTTCTGGAATTCGCCGATCATCCGGCAAAATAGTCAGCAACAAACTGCTCCGGTTCCCCGCGCATTATCTGGCAAAATTAGCTGATGTCTTTGGAGTGGGCGATTGTATGGAAGTTATCGCCTCAAAAAAAAGTCAGATTAGCGCTGATGGGCAGGCGCTTTTCTGAGGAGAAATTCATATGATTTCTCTAAAAATATTCGTACCGCGCGTTATGAATAGGGCGTTCTGGGCTTATCATGTCCTTAGGTCGGCGATATTTTATAAATTCACATTTGGTGAGTTCGGACGTAAAAGCCTAATCATAAAGCCCATTTTAATTTCAAATCCGCATCGAATTTTTGTTGGAAATAGAGTCCTAATGCGGAATGGCGCTAGGTTGGAGGTCGTATTAGATGGGAAAACGGAAAATCCGCTCATGTCTATCGGAGATAATGTAAGCATTGAGCAGAATGTACACATAGTCTGCCACTGTTCTGTAAAGATAGGAGCGAATGTTTCCATAACGGCAAACTGCGTCATCGTCGATACCGAGCACCCCTTCGATGATGTTTTGAACCCGATCAAAGTCGGCGCCCGAATCTCGACCGAGCCGTCCTTCGTTGAAATCGGGGACGGGTGTTTCATCGGGACGGGTGTTTGTATTTTGCCGAACGTTCGGATCGGCGAGGGCTGCGTCATCGGCAGCAATTCGGTCGTGACGAAGGATATTCCGGCTTATTCCGTGGCCATGGGGCAGCCGGCTAGGGTTGTTCGAAGCAGGCTGGGCACTGTCCAGGCCTGAGGCGGACGAAGCTGTTCGTCGCCCCGATCCCTATCCCACACCCCCCCCACCCTGCAAATGCATCCTGCGATGCGTTTAGCGCGATTCTTTGCAATCTGACTTTGCATCCCGCGAAAAACCGCGGCGGCCGGTTCGGCTAGCGCGACGTCGTCGGCAGCGAGACGGCGCCGCGCGGCAGAATCGGGATGCCGGCGGTCTCGGTGACGGCGATGAGGGTCCAGACGAACATCAGGCCGACCACCACGCGGACCAATCCGGTCATTCGACATCCTCCCGTTCAAGCCTTGGGAGCTATACGACGACCGGCCGGTCCGCATCCCCGCCCGAACCGGCGGGGCGAGGCGGGGCGCAGGGCGGAGCCTTGGGCTCCGCCCTGCGCCGGGTCTCAGCCGGCGACGGCGAGCTTGGGCTTCGGGCCCGGCTTGCGGCGCATCGGCGTGATGGACTGTTCCTTGTCGCTGGCATCGGCCATGGCACGCACCAGGTCCAGCACGCAGCGCTGCTGCTGGGCCGAGCTCAGCCGGTAGAAATCGCGGATCAGGTCGAGCGTCATGCGGTTGCCCATGACGGATTTGGTCGACGTGTCGGGCTGGCCGGCCTCGTCGGCCGGCAGGGTCAGGTCCGCCGGCATCTCGTCGAAGAAATACGAGATCGGGGTCAGCAGGATATGCGCCATGTCGAACAGGCGGCTGGCGCTCACGCGGTTGGCGCCGCTCTCATATTTCTGCAGTTGCTGGAAGCTGACGCCGAGCAGGGTCGCCACGGCCTCCTGGCTCTTGCCGAGCAGGATGCGGCGCATGCGGACGCGGGCGCCGACATGGACGTCGACCGGATCGGGTTCGCCACGCTGCCGCCAGTCGTATGAATTATCTTGGGTCATGTCGCTAACGTGCCTTCTTTACGAGTGAGATCCATGGCTGGCCTCGCAACAAGGGAGTCCGGAGCGAGTCCGGTCTCTCGATTTGCCAACCCCAAGTTTCGCTCCGCAAGTTCCGTGCCGGTTGCGCCGTCCGGGCAAATTGCAATTGGTCCGGTGCGATCGCCCTGGCGCCCCGCTGCTTTGGGTCGCAGGGGGCCGATGCAGATGGGCATTGGCATTCGGCGCGGCGCGCAGCACGATAGGAACGGTCGAGATCGATTCTCGCGCGAATGGGATCGGCTCGGACCGACAGGGAAAAAGGAGCCTCGGGCGGTGCAGACTTGGCGTTGGAAGTTTTCTCTCGTGGCTGCGGCCGCTCTGGCTGCCAGCGTCCTGCTCGTGGCTGCGGTTTATGCCGACGACCTGACGTCGACGGTCGCCGCCCGCCAGGCCGGCATGAAGGGCATGGGCGGCAAGCTGAAGGCGATCAAGGCGTTCGCCGACACCGGCGAAGGCCAGGCCGACGCGGCCGAGGGCGCTGCCGTGCTGGTCCAGACCTCGAAGCAGATTCCAGGCTGGTTCCCGGCCGGCTCGGGGCTCGACAGCTTTGACGGCAAGACCGCGGCCAAGCCCGACATCTGGACCGACAATGCGAAGTTCCAGGCCATCGCGGCCACGTTCCAGGCCGATGCCGCGGCCCTGCAAAAGGCCGTTGCCGCCGGGGACAAGGCGGCCACGGCGACCGCGTTCGATGCCATGGGCCGCGAGGGCTGCGGCGCCTGCCACGGCGCGTTCCGCGCCAAGACCTGACATCATCATGCGGACTTCGGCGTCGGCGCTGCTGCTCGCCGTATCTTTGGTGTTGGGCGCGCCCTCGATGGCCGCCGAGGTGACGGCCGAATCGGTCGCCCGCGGCGCCTATCTGTTCGGCGCGGCCGATTGCGCCAGCTGCCACACCGACGCCAAGAACGGCGGCGCGCCGCTCGGCGGCGGCAAGGCGCTGAAGACCGCGTTCGGCACCTTCTTCACGCCGAACATCTCGCCCGATCGCGAGCATGGCATCGGCGGCTGGACCGACGCGCAGTTCCTGAAGGCGTTCCGCAAGGGCGTCTCGCCGGACGGGCGGGATTATTACCCGGCGTTTCCCTATACCGCCTTCACCGGCATGACCGACCGCGACCTGCTCGACATCAAGGCCTATATCTTCACCCAGCAGGCCGTGCCGACGGTCGACAAGCCCCACGACCTGCATTTTCCGTTCAACCTCCGCTGGGGGCTGATGCCGTGGAAGATCCTGTATTTCCGCGAGGGCCCGTTCATGGGCGATCCCAGCCGCTCGATGGAATGGAATCGCGGCGCCTATCTGGCCAAGGCGGTCGCCCATTGCGGCGAGTGCCATAGTCCGCGCAATGCGCTGGGCGCCATCGAGAAGAGCCGGCGGTTTGCCGGGGCCTGGAATGGACCGGACGGGATGAACGCGCCGAACATCACCCAGCATCCGGACGCGCTCGGCAAATGGAGCACGAGCGACATCGAGGCGCTGCTGAAGGACGGCATCACGCCCGACGGCGATTTCGTCGGCTCCGGCATGGCCGACGTCGTCCTCAGCACGGCGAAGCTGACCGATGCCGACCGGCACGCCGTCGCGGCCTTCCTGAAAGCGCTGCCGGCCAAGGACCCGACGCCGAAGCCCGCCGCGGCCTCCGCCAAGTAGCGGCAAGCGGATGATGGGCACCCGGGAAACCCTGCTGGAGGCGGCGATCGGCTGGCACGGCGCCGGGCGCCATGACGCGGCGGAGGCGGCCTATCGCGATCTGCTGGCGACGGCGCCCGGCGATGCCGCGGTGCTGCATCTGCTGGGCGTGCTGCAGCATCAACGCGGCCGGTCGGATGAGGGCCGCGCGCTGATCGACCAGGCGATCGCGCTCGACGGCACCAATCCGGTCTATCACAACAATCTCGCCTCGATCCTGCTGGCCGGGGGCACCTTTGGCGATGCCGAGGCGAGCGCGCGCCGGGCGCTGGCGCTGGTCGCCGATTATCCCGACGCGCTGGTCAATCTCGCGGCCGCCCTGCAGCGCCAGGGCCGGCTCGACGCGGCCGGCGACTCCTATCGCGCGGCGCTCCGGCTGCGGGCCGACGATGCCGGCGCCTGGGTCCAGTTCGGCACGCTGCTGGCCCAGCAAGGCCGGGGCGATCAGGCGATCGAGGTGTTTCGCCAGGCCCTGCAGCTCCGCCCTGACCAGGTTGATGCGCTGACCCATCTGGGCAATGCGCTGAAGGCCAAGGGCGACGCCGCCGGGGCGGCGGCCTGTTATCAACGCGTGCTCGACCTCGATCCGTCGAACCCGGCGGCGCTGAATAATTTCGGCAATCTGCTGCAGGGCGCGGGCCGGCTGGCCGAGGCCGAGGCCCTCTATCGCCGTCTGCCACCCGCCCAGGCCGACCAGCCGGGCGCGCTCGGCAATCTCGGCAATGTGCTGCAATCCCAGGGGCGGTTCGACGAGGCGCTGGCGTGTTATCGCCGGGCGCTGGAGATCGCGCCGGACGATCCGGTGCCGCACCATAATCTGGCGACGGCGCTGAAGCGGCTCAACCGGCTGGCCGAAGCCGTCGCCGAATATCGCCAGGCGCTGGCGCTCGAGCCCGACTATCCCGAGGCGCTCGGCGGTCTGGGGGCGGCGCTGCAGGCCCAGGGCCATGTGGCGCAAGCGGTGCCCTATTACGAGCGGGCGCTGACGCTGGCGCCGGCGTTCCCGGAGCCGCTCAACCACCTGATGTTCGCGCTCAACGCGCTGCCGGACGTCACGAGCGCCGACCTGCTGGCGGCGGCGCGGCGCTGGACGGGTGCCTGGCCGGCCGTGCCGGTATTCGCCGACCATGCCAACCGGCCCGATCCCGACCGGCGGCTGCGGATCGGCTATGTCTCGCCCGACTTCCGGCATCATCCGGTCGGATATTTCCTGACGGCGATCCTGGGCCACCATGATCCGGCCGCGGTCGAAATCCATTGCTACAGCAACAGCCGCGTGGTCGACGACATCACCCGGCGGATCCAGGGCGCCGTCACGGGCTGGCGCGATATCCTGGCCGAGGATGATGCCGCCGTGGCCGAGCGGATCCGGGCCGACGGCATCGACATCCTGGTCGACCTGTCCGGTCATATGGCCGATCACCGGCTGCCTGTGTTCCAGCGCCGCCCGGCGCCGGTGCAGGCGACCTGGCTCGGCTTCTTCTGTTCGACCGGCCTCGATGCGATCGACCATATCATCGCCGATCACACCATCATCCGGCCAGAGGACGAGGCCTGCTACAGCGAGCGGGTCTGGCGCCTGCCGGGCTGCTACCTGTGTTTCGACGGCGGGCCGATCGACCTGCCGACCGTGGCAATGCCGGCCGGCGAGACCGGGCCGATCACCTTCGGCTGCCTCAATCGCCGCGACAAGATGAGCGAACCCAGCATCGCCGCCTGGGCGGAAATCCTGCGGCGCGTGCCGTTCGCGCGCCTGCTGCTCAAGACCGCTGCGTTCAGCGACCCGGCAACGCGGGACGATATGCTGGCCCGGTTCCAGCGCCAGGGCATCGGCGCCGGCCGGCTGATGATCGAGGGCGAGACGCCGCGCCGCGCGCATCTGGCGGCCTATCACCGGGTCGATCTGGCGCTCGATCCGTTTCCCTATACCGGCGCCACGACCTCGGCCGAATCGTTGTGGATGGGCGTACCGCTGGTGACGCTCGGCGGTCGGACCTTCGTCGGCCGGGTGTCCGCCAGCATGCTGCAGGCGGTCGGTCGGCCCGAACTGATCGCCCGGACGGTCGAGGAGTATATCGATCTGGCCGTGGCGCTGGCGAACGACCGGCCGCGTCTGGCATCGCTGCGCCGGGGCTTGCGCGAGGCGACCCGGGCGCGGCTGGGCGACGGCGCCGGCTTCGCCAGCGCGCTGGAGGCGATCTATCGCGCGCAATGGCGCGAATGGTGTGCGGCGGGACGCGCGGCCTGACACGCCCCGCTGCGGTCGGCGACTATTCGGCGGCCATCACGTGGGCTGGGGCGGCGTCGTCCAGGCTTGCCGCCCTGCGCCGTGGTGCGGCACTCAGCAACCGGTCGCGCATCTCATGCTGGTCAACGCTGATCAAGGCGTAGCGCGGCAACCCCTTCCAGCGTGGGTCGGTGAAGCGCACCAGGCCATGGACGCGTCGGAAGCCATAGACGCGCATCGACATATTGACATCCCGTTCGGCCACAAGGGCGACCAGCGCCGTCGGCTTCCAGCGTGCGAACGCCATACGGGCGATGGCGAGGAACAGCAGCTTCGATAGCGCGACGCCCTGCCGGTCCGGCCGAACCCAGAGCGCGCCGGCGAAAACGACCGGTCCGCGGATCGTCGTCAGGTCGACCGCATCGACGCTGCAGCGCGCGCCGACGGGTGGCGTTGGGCCCATCAGAAAGCTGCAATCCTCGAACGCGCGGCCGAGATCTGTCGCCACCTCGCGCAGGCGGCAGGCGACGGCACCGATCGGCATGCCCTCCTGGTCGCGCAGCGCGATCCACAGGCCGTTCGTTCGATCGATTGGCTGCAACGCCGGATCGTAGAGCGGTACGAGGGCGCCATAGCCCGCTTCGCGCGCCGCGACGTTAAACAATTTCAGCGCATGAAAGTCGGAAGAGACCGTCGCCCAGAGGCCGCGCGCGGCCAGATCCTCGTGCATTTCAGTATCCGCCCGTTCGATGGCGGCGAATTCCGACTGCGTCAGGCCGCAATTGGCGACCAGAAATTCCGTAAGCATGGCAAATTCCTTGTCCAGGTTGAGTGTGGACAAAGAATGCCCGCTCCTTTCGCTGACAGGAATCGAGCCGGGCTAATCCTGCGGCGCCGGCGAGCCGATGACCAGGCCGGAGCGGGGGAACCAGAAGGCCGCGCGCTTATAAGTCGCTTGGCGGGTGCCGGTGTTGAAACTGACCAAACGGTGCGTCACTTCGCCGGTTTGGGTCGCGTCGACCAGCGCCTCGTGGGTCAACCGGGTATATTCGAGCGGGGCGGCCAATTCGAAGATCTCGCGGCCGATCACGGCGCGACGCTGTTCCTCGGTCCAGAACACGGTCTGATCGCCGATGTGCCTCACCTTGATGGCACTGTCATAGATGCTGACATGCTTGGACAGGCCAAGATCGGCAACATGATCCAGAAACCCGCTGGTCAATTCGCCGTCGCACTGGTGCCAGGTTTCCATGAGGCGGGCATGGCGAGGGTCGGCCGCATCGGCGTTCAGCACCTCATGCCGTTCGATCCGGCCGCAGAAGACCTTCAAATCTTCGGCATTCCGTCCGGGCGGCGCCGTGTCGGCGCCATAGAGCAGCGCGCCCGCTTCGCTAAGGATGCGGCGGGCGAGCCGCATCACCTCGTCGCCGCGTTCGCCGCTATGGAGCTCCCGCAGGCGCGCCGCGAGCAGTTCGGCCGTCTCGGCGGCAATGTCATGGGCGCCGGCCTCGATCAGTTTTGACAGGGCGCCCAGCAGGTCGGTGAAGGCGACGCCGGCGCGCTGGTCGATCTCGAACAGATCGCGCTCGCTGCAGCCGAGTGCCGCCGCGATCTGCCGGCGCGACCGGGCGCCGATGCCGCGTTCGCCGCGTTCGATCCGGGTGATCGTCGAGGTTGCCACGTTGGCACGGGTCGCAAGGTCGCGAACGCTGAGCCCGCTCTGGGTGCGCAATTGCCGCAATGGGCTGTCGGCACCCGGAACGGCCGCGGAGAGGAGAAGGTTCGGCGACCGGCTCTTCATATCCTTGGACGCTCTGCATGATTTATGGGGAGCGACGCGCTCCACCTCATTGAAACATCGCCGGCCTCACTGGGCAACATCGAACCGAGGGTGCGGCCCGTCTCACCAGGATTTGATGCCATCGTGGCAACAAATAATGCCATGGCGGATCAAATCTGTTGCCATCGCAAGAATGTTCCTCATATTCTCACGTTATACGGGTATGAGGCCAAATGACTACAAGTTGACTCAACCCGCTTCGCGCGATGGCCCCGATATGACGTCCAGGACCCAACCAGAACGGACAGCATGACCGACAGCTCCCTTCACGGCAAAACCCCCGCGGCGGTGCTCGTCGCATTTCCGACCGGTGACGGCGAACCGGTCGAGACGGGGGCGATCGCCCATATCCTGGCATCGCCCCATACCAGCGAGTTCGTCCGCCGATGGCTGGCCGGGGCCGCCGGACGGGATCCCGTGCTGGCCTATCATGAAGCGGTGACGTTGGCGGGCATGCTGGAACTGCTAACCTGCGAGGAAGCGCGGGATTGGCTGTTGCCGGCCCTGACCGCGGCGCTCCAACAGGACCCGGGCGCAGGATTCGCCGCGGCCCTCGATATCGCGGCGGCCTTGAAGCCGGCGGCGGCGGCACTGATGAGCCTGCAGGATAGTGGCCTGGAGATGCATGTGCCGGAGCCGGCCAACAGCCGCGGGTCGTCGTCCGACCTGCGCTAGCCTCAACGATCGGGAGCGATCAGGCGGTATCGACCGCAGCGGTGAAAATGTAACCCGACCCGCGCACGGTCTTGATCAGACCGGGATTCTGCGGATCGTCCTCGAGCTTCTTGCGCAGGCGGCCGACCTGGACATCGATGGTCCGGTCGAACGGGCCCGACGCCCGATTGCGCGCGAGATCTAGCAGCCGGTCGCGCGACAGCACCTGGTTGGCATTGCCGACGAAGGCGGCCAGCAGATCGAACTCGCCGGTGGTCAGCCGGACTTCCTCGCCGGACGGATCTTTCAATTCGCGCGAGGTGAGATCGAGCTTCCAGCCGTTGAACACGGCGGATTGCGGCGGCGCCTTGTTGGCTTCGCCACGGGCCGAGGCGCGGCGCAGCACGCTTTTGACGCGCGCCAGCAGCTCGCGCAGATGAAACGGCTTCGGCAGGTAATCGTCGGCGCCCATTTCGAGCCCGATGATGCGGTCGACCGTCTCGCCGCGTCCGGTCAGGATGATGATGCCGATATCCGACACGGCGCGCAGCTGGCGCGCCAGCGACAGGCCGTCGTCGCCCGGCAGCTGGATGTCGAGCAGGACGAGATCGACCTCATATTGCTGCATGATCCGGCGCATCGAGGGGCCGTCGTTCGCCGTCGATACCCGATAGCCTTCGCCACTCAGGTAATTATAGACCAGCTCGCAAATTTCCGGCTGGTCATCGACGATGACGATATGGTCTGCCGCTTTCATCTCTTCAGTCGGCTCCCAGCCAATGTCCGCTCCGCCCGCCAGTCATGCCTAACCCTCTGGGATCGAAAGCGTCCGGTCCCAGTGTAAACCGAGCTTACCCGCTGTTACAATTCATTACCTGATTAGCCCTCGCATGACATTAAGCGATTACATGCTGCCTCTAGATTTCTGATGCGCACCCCGGAAAGCCTCCGTTCGCTGCGGTGCAAAAAAAGTCTAAGGAGATGAGCATGTCCGACGTCTTCAACCGTATCGAGCTGGAAATCCCCCGCCTCCGCCGGTATGCCCGCGCGCTGACCCGTGATCCCTCTGCGGCCGACGATCTGGTGCAGGACTGCCTCGCCCGTGCGCTGGCCAAGTCGCATCTGTGGCAGGAAGGCACGGACCTCCGCGCCTGGCTGTTTACCATCCTGCATAATCAATACGTCAACACGGTGCGCCGTTCGGTCCGCGAGGGCACGGTCGTCGAAGTGAGCGACACCGAGCCGACGCTGGTCGCCCCGGCGGTCCAGACCAAGCGCCTCGAGTTGCGCGATCTGGAGCGTGCGCTCTCCAAGCTGCCGGGCGAACAGCGCCAGGTGCTGCTGCTGGTTGGCATGGAAGGCTTACGCTACGAAGAAGTGGCGGAAATCCTCAGCGTTCCGGTCGGCACCGTCCGCTCGCGCCTGTCGCGTGGCCGTGATGCTCTGCGCGCCCTGATGGGCGAGTCCGAGGAAGATCGCGCCGAGCGCAAGGCAGACTCGGCGCCCCGCCGTGGCCGTCGCGTCGAGGAAGAACTGGAAGTCAACGCCGCCTGATACGGCGTTTTCTCTCGAAGCCTACGAGCGGCCGCGCGTCATATCCTGACGCGCGGCCGCTATCATTTGTGCCATCATTGCCGGCACCGGCTCGTCCAGCACGTCGCCGTACAGCGTCCGCAGATCGATCTTCTGCTTCATATAGGCCGCGACTCGCGCCCGGGCGGCATCGTCCTGTTCAAGTGCCGAAGCGACACGGGTCGCCGCCCGCGGCGGCAGCATCTCATCGATGAAGGCGTGCAGATCGTCGCTGCTGATATACAGGCGAGATAAGGCCGCCATTTTCCAACTCCCCAAAGCGATTTATGGCTCCTGTCGGCCCGCCCCATTCATGGGATCTGATACATACGGTTTACAAACGGATCGCTCCTTCGAAGGTTCCTGGCCAGCCCCGGGCCAAGGCCGGAAGACACAGGACCGGCACCGGGCTATGGTTTCTCCGGAAGTGAGCCCGAGGGAGCGGAACGAATGCGGATTTTCGTGGCGATTGCGGCGCTGGCGGCGGTGACGCCGGTTGTTACGGGCGCGGCGCGCGCGGACGAGGTCGGCGCCTTCAAGAACGACTGGACCGGCAACCGCATCGTGGTCGAGGCGATCGCCGATCCCAAGGTGCAGGGCCTCACCTGCCACCTGACCCATTTCGATCGCAGCGTGATCGATCGGTTGCGCAAGGGAAACTGGTTCGAAGACCCGTCCAACTCCTCGATTGCCTGCCGCCAGACCGGACCGCTGGTGATCGGCGACATCAAGACCGACCCATCCGGCGAGGAAGTATTTTCCGAGCGCGCCAGCCTGGTGTTCAAATCGATCGCCGTGCGCCGGATCTACGACAAGAAGAACGACTCGCTGATCTATGTCGCCTATTCGCGCCAGGTGCAGGACGCCAGCGCCAAGATGAGCGTCACGACGGTGCCGCTCTATGGCACGAGTGCCAGCTGGACCGGCCGCAAGCCGTGAGCGAGCGGGTCGATGCCGTCGTCGCCGGTGCCGGCGTGGTTGGATTGGCGATCGCCCGCGCGCTGGCCCGGCAGGGCCGCGAAGTGCTGGTGCTGGAGGCCGCCGACGCGATCGGCACCGAGACCTCGTCGCGCAACAGCGAGGTCGTTCATGCCGGGATCTATTATCCGAAGGACAGCCTGAAGGCGCGGCTCTGCGTGCGTGGACGCCGGCTGCTCTATGATTACTGCGCGTCGCATGGCGTGCCGGTGCATCGGCTGGGCAAGCTGATCGTCGCGACCGGCGACGGCGAGGCCCGCGCGCTCGACGGCATCGCGTCCAAGGCCTGGGCCAATGGCGTCGACGATCTGCGGCCGATTTCGGCGGCCGAGGCCCAGGCGCTCGAACCGGAGCTCCGGTGCACCGCCGCCCTGCTGTCGCCTTCGACCGGCATCATCGACAGCCACCGGCTGATGCTGGCCTATCAAGGCGATGCGGAGGCGGCCGGCGCGATGGTCGCGTTCCACGCGCCGATCCTGCGCGGCCGTCCGACCGCCACGGGTTGGTCGCTCGAGGTCGGCGGAGCGGAGCCGATGCGGCTCGAGTGCGACCAGCTGATCAATGCGGCCGGGCTGGGTGCGGTCGCGCTCGCCGGCCGGCTCGACGGGCTGCCGGCCGATGCCGTGCCGGTCGCGTATCTGTGCAAGGGCTCGTACTACAGCCTGGCCGGCCGCGCGCCGTTCAGCCATCTGATCTATCCGGTGCCGGAGCATGCCGGACTGGGCGTGCATCTGACGCTCGACCTGGGCGGCCAGGCGCGCTTCGGGCCGGATACCGAATGGGTCGATCATATCGACTATCGGGTCGATCTCGCCCGGGCCGACGGCTTCTATGAGGCGATCCGGCGCTATTGGCCCGCCTTGCCCGACGGTGCGCTGCAGCCGGGCTATGCCGGCATACGGCCCAAGATCAACGGCCCGCACGAACCGGCCGCCGACTTCCGCATCGATGGCCCGGCCCGGCACGGGCTGCCCGGCCTGGTCAATCTGTTCGGCATCGAATCGCCGGGCCTGACCGCCTCGCTCGCAATCGCCGAGCATGTCGCCGGTCTGGTGCCGGGCGGCGACGGGGCGTAGACTCCGGACAAAGCTCGCTGCCGGGAGGAGAAACCATGTCGACCGTAACGCCGTTCCGTTCCAACGCCGCCCTCGTGTCCGAGCGCGAGGCGCGCATCGAGCTCGCCGCCTGTTACCGGCTGATCGCGCATTTCGGGCTGGACGACATGGTCTATACCCATATTTCCGCGCGGGTGCCGGGCGAGGCGGAGCATTTCCTCATCAATCCCTACGGCTTGATGTTCCATGAGATCACCGCGTCGAGCCTGGTCAAGATCGACCATGACGGCAATCTGGTCGAGCCGTCGGACTATCCGGTCAACAAGGCCGGATTCATCATCCATTCGGCGATCCATATGGCCCGGCCCGAGGTCACCTGCGTGCTGCATACCCACACGCGGGCCGGCATCGCGCTCTCGTGCCTCGATATCGGTCTGCTGCCGCTCAACCAGTTCTCGCTGATGTTCCACAACCGCGTCGCCTATCACGGTTATGAGGGCATCGCGCTCGACCTGGACGAACGCGAGCGGCTGATCGCCGATCTGGGCGACAAGCCGGTCATGATCCTGCGCAATCACGGCCTGCTGACCACCGGGCGCAGCGTGCCCGAGGCCTTCGCGCTGATGCACTATCTGGAACAATCCTGCCGCATCCAGCTCGACGTCATGGCGTCGGGCCGGCCTTGGGTGCTGCCGGAGCCGGAGATTCAGGACAAGACCGGCAACCAGTATCTGGGCGACCCGGTCGGCGCGGGCTTGCGCGAATGGCCGGCACTGCTGCGGATCCTGGATAAGAAGGATCCGTCGTATAGGGATTGAAGCTGCGGCATTGCTCCGCGACTAGCGCTGCAGCGCGGCGATTTGCCGGGTGGCGAAGGCGAGCCGTTCCGCCTGGGTCCTGACCGTATAGGTCAGCAGCGCCGCGGTCAGCGCTGGCCGCTCGTGCTGCAGCCGTTCGAACGCCGGCCGGTCGAGCGCCCAGACGCTGGTATTGCCATCGAGCCGCAGGCTGGCGCTGCGCGGCACATCGAGGAAGAACCCGATCTCGCCGACCACGGTATTGGCGCCGAACACGCGGTGACGGATCGGTGCGTGGCCGGGCCGTTCGACCACGACGCTGACCCGGCCGCGCTCGACGAACAGCAGGCTGTCGGTGTCGTCGCCCTGGCGGCACAGATAATGCTCGTCGACCGGACGGGCCGGGGCGAGCGCGTCCGCCAGATCCTGGGCATGCCCGGCATCGCCGAGCGCGTCGGCGAGCCACTCGATCAGCGGCCGATGGCGGGCGGCGGTGAAGCCGTTCTGTTCCAGCAACAGGGTCTCGCCGGCTTCGAGCGCTTCGTCCAGACTGGCATGTTCCGCGACGCCGGCCAGCGCGCCGGCTTCGGCCATGACCTGGCGGATCCCGGGGGAAAGGCCGGTCACGACATGACGGACCTGGGCCGCCTTCAGCCGCTGCGCGATGCGCAGAAAGCTGGATCCGGCCGAGGAATCGATGCCGCTGACCGCCGAGAAATCGAAGATCACCATGCGCGGGCTGAGGCGGGCGACCTGGCCGGCGATCTGTTCCTGCAAGCGATAGGCCGAGCCGAAGAAGATGAAACTGCCCAGCTCGATGATGCGGACTTCATGGCCGCTGGCGCCGAGCAGCGCCATTTCCTCGGTCGCACGCACGAGCGAGGACGGGCGTTCCTCGGCACCGAAATGCCGATTGACGATATCGACCCGGCTGACGCTGAAGGCGAAGATCGCGCAGCCGCCCAGGATGCCGACGGCGAAGCCGACCAGCACGCCGAACCAGGCGGTCATCACGACGATGACCGGGACCAGCAGCCATTCCGCGGTCGGCAGCCGCTTGCGGCTGGTCACGCACCAGTTCCAGATCAGCCGCGCCCCCAATTGCATCAGCAGGCCGGCCAGGATGAAGCGGGGAATATGGCCGACCACGCCGACGCCGCCCGCCAGCATGGCCAAGGCGACCAGCGCCACCACGATGCCGGCCGTCCGGCCAGCGCCGCCGGCGGCGCGGGCGAGCATGGTGCGGCTCATCGAGATATAGCCGATGAAGCCGCCGCCGAAGGCCGACAGCAGATTGGCGGCGCCCTGCAGGCGCAATTCCCGATCCAGATCGACCTCGACCTGCATCGCCTGCTCGAGGCCGGTCGAATTCATGACGATCGACAGCGCCGCCATCAGGGCCGTGGCCGCCATGGTGCCCGCCACCGTCAGCAGCGTCTTCCAGTCCGCGTGCCACATATAGGGATCCAGCAAGGGCAGCGACACGCGCAGGCCGTGCGGTGCGAGGGCGAACATCCAGTCTCCGGTCGCGATGCCGAACCGACCCAGATCGATCGTCGGGATCAGAAAATCGGCGAGCAGGATTGCGCCGATGAGCGCCGTCGGCAGGGTCGCGAAATGCTTGATCCGGGCCGTCGCGATCCAGAGGAAGCCGGCCCAGCACACCGTTACGGCCAGCGGGATGAGCAGGGCACTGTTGGATAGGGCGACCAGGGTCTGGAAGCCGAGCGGCAGGCCGCTCACCATATGGACGGCACCGGTCACCATCAGCCAGCCCGACGCGCCCAGAAAGCCCGCCAGCATCGGATAGGGCACGAAGCGGCCGAGGCGGCCGAGCCGGAAATGGCCGACCAGAAACAGGCCGCCGCCGGTCAGCAGGGTCGCCAGAAACAGCCCGGCGAGCGTCAGCCCCAGCGCCGCGTCCGGCGGCAGCGCCGCCAGCACGGGGCCGAGCGTGCTGGTCATCGCCGCCAGCAGCGCCACCGTATTGCCGTCGGGGCCGGCGACCGAGATCGGAAAGCCGGTTCGCCAGGTGATCACCAACCCGGTGACGGCGGCACTGATCAGCGCGGCCGTAATGCCGACGTTCAAGAACGGCTGCAACGGGCCGGAGAAAATCAACGCGCCAAAGGAAAAGCAGTAAGCGAGGGAAAGAAGCGAGGCGACCAATCCGGCGCTCGCATCATTCAAAAGTGCCTTGATTTGCATGGAGGACCGGCTCGATTTCATCAAAGAGCGTAATAAAAATCAGTGTTGAATATCGATTTTCCTAGAGTCCGAAGCAAGTGTCTTAAATCCGTAAGATTCTAGACTGCCGCAAGCGATCCGCTTGCGCCGGTCGAGCGCGGCCTTGCCGGTACCGAAGATCGTCGGTCGATAGGCGGCGTCGATCACAGTCAACGGATCAGTCGATTTCTTCTATTCCGCTATCGACTGTACCGTCTGGCCATCATGACCCTGACCAGAGAGCACCCTGCCATGAGCCAAGACCGGAACAGCCTGACGACGAGCCACGGCATTCCCGTGGACGACAACCAGAATTCGCGGACGGCCGGCCGGCACGGCCCGGTGCTGATCGAGGATTTCCATCTGATCGAGAAACTCGCCCATTTCAACCGCGAGCGGATTCCGGAACGGGTCGTCCATGCCAAGGGCGCCGGCGCTTACGGCACCTTCAAGCTGACGCGTGACGTCAGTCCCTGGACCAAGGCGAAGTTCCTCGGCGTGGTCGGCAAGGAGACCGAGGTGTTCCTGCGCGTCTCGACCGTCGGCGGCGAAAAGGGCTCGGCCGATGCCGAGCGCGACCCGCGTGGCTTCGCGCTGAAATTCTATACCGAGGACGGCAATTACGACATCGTCGGCAACAACACGCCGGTCTTCTTCATCCGCGATCCGCTGAAGTTTCCAGACTTCATCCATACCCAGAAGCGCGATCCGGCGACCAACCTCAAGAGCCCGACCGCGGTCTGGGATTTCGCCTCGCTGTCGCCCGAGACGATCCATCAGTTCACCATCCTGATGTCGGACCGCGGCACGCCGGCCAGCTATCGCCATATGGACGGCTTTTCCAGCCATACCTTCAGCTGGATCAATGCGGCGGGCGAGCGGGTCTGGGTCAAGTATCACTTCAAGACCCGCCAGGGCATCAAGAACTTCACGGCCGAGCAGGCGACGGCGATGGCCGGCATCGACCCGGATCACGCGACGCGCGATCTCTATGCCGCGATCCAGGACGGCGACTTCCCGTCATGGCGCGTGTGCGTGCAGATCCTGACCGAGGAGCAGGCCGCCAACCTGGGCCACGATCCGTTCGACCTGACCAAGGTCTGGTCGCAGAAGACCCACCCGCTGATCGAGATCGGCGACCTGACGCTCAACCGGAATCCGGAGAATTTCTTCGCCGAGACCGAGCAGGCGGCCTTCACCCCGGCCAATATCGTCCCGGGCATCGGCTTCTCGCCCGACAAGATGCTGCAGGGCCGCCTGTTCGCCTATGGCGATGCGCATCGCTATCGCCTGGGCGCCAACCATGCCCATCTGCCGATCAACCGGCCGCATGCGACGGTCGAGAACAACTACCAGCGCGATGGCGCGATGCGCGGCGACGGCAATGGCGGCGGCAAGGTCAATTACGAGCCGAACAGCTTCGGCGGCCCGAAGCAGACCCATGTCGCGACCGACGTGCCGCTGAAGCTCGAGGGTTCGACCGGCCGCTACGATCATCACGAGGGCAATGACGATTATTCCCAGGCCGGCGATCTCTACCGGCTGCTGACGCCCGACGCGCAGGCCCGTCTGGTCGCCAATATCGTCGGTGCCATGAAGCCGGTGCCGGACGCGATCAAGCGCCGCCAGCTCGAACATTTCCGCCGTGCCGACCCGGCCTATGGGGCGGCGGTAGCCAAAGGCCTCGGGCTCGAATAGGGCTTCAACCTTTCCGAAAGGGATCGGCCGTCATCTTAGGCCGATCCCGTCGGAATTCCGGTCCCGTTCGTCAAGCAGATGCATCTGGCCTGGATGGCGTCTGGCCAGAGCGCAGTCCGTCGACGAGCAGCGCCACCATGCGCCGCGCATAGTCGGGCCTGTGATCGTGAGCGGACATGCACAAGCTCGCGACCGCGCTCAAAAGATCCTCGGCCGCGACATCGGTGCGGATCTCGCCGGCGGCTGCCGCAGACTCCAGAAGCGTCCGAAGCGCGGGCCGGAGTCGTTGCTCGAAATAGGCAGGCAAGCTGTCGAAGGCCGGGTTGCCCGAGTGCAGGGCCGTGGCCAGCCCGCGTTTGGTCGCGATGAAACCCGCGTAGCGCTGCATCCATCTCGCCAGGGCCTCGGCGGGCTCGTGCTCGGCAGCCAAACTCAGTGCGGCGTCGGTGCAAGCATCTATTTCATGACGGAAGACGGCGGCGATCAGGTCGGAGCGCTGCGGAAAGTGGCGATAGACGGTGCCGATTCCGACACCGGCCCTTTCTGCGATCTCCCGCATCGGCGCGTCCACGCCAGAGTTCGCGAATACCGCCATGGCCGATTGGAGCAAGGCGTCGATGTTGCGCAATGCATCGGCGCGCACACGCCGATCCGGGCGGTCCCGACGCTCCAAGCCCTCATTTCGATCTTCCGGTCCGCCGCTCACCACACCCCACTTGTCAAACGGAACATTGTTCCGTATATAAGCGGAACGACGTTCCATTTATATACGGAAGCCGATTCCGCTTTGGCAAACTAATGCAGCCTGGCGGGTTTGACCATATGTCGATGGATAAAAGGGAGAGTGCCGTGCCGAACAAACCCGTCGCCCTGGTGACCGGCGCCAATCAAGGAATCGGTCTTCAGATCGCCAAGGATCTCGTCGCATACGGCTTCACTGTGCTGGTCGGGTCGCGCGGCCTCGAGCGCGGCGTGGCCGCAGCCAAGGAGGTCGGGCCGGACGCCCACGCACTCCAGCTCGACGTCACGGACCAGGCTTCGATCAACGCCGCCGCGGCGCGCGTTCGCGACGAGTTTGGCCGCCTCGACGTCCTGATCCAGAACGCCGCCATTTCGAACACCAACAAGCAGCCCGGCCAGTCCGTCGAGGAATATTCCAAGACCACTCGCCCGAGCGTCGTGTCCCTGGATGAGATGCGCGCGGTGTGGGACACCAACGTATTCGGCGTCCTCGCCGTCTATCAGGCGATGCTGCCGGTTCTGCGCGCAACCCCGGGCGCCCGCATCGTCAACGTATCGAGCGGCGTCGGGTCGCTGACAACGAATTCGGACCCGGCCTTCGCCTATCGCGGAATCTTCGGCCCGGTCTACCCGGCGTCCAAGACGGCGCTCAACGCCTTGACGCTGGCCATGGCGATTGAGCTGGAGCCGGAGGGGATCAAGGTCAACGCCGTCTCACCAGGTTACACCAAGACCAACCTCAACGGATATTCGGGCACGCAGACCGTGGCGGAGGGCGCCCGCGAGGCGGTGCGCGTGGCGCTGCTCGGCCCGGACGCTCCGACCGGGACGTTCACGGGCTCGGGAGGCAGAACCATCCCGTGGTGACGGCGGCGTCCCGGCCCATCGGAACATCAGGGCCGTATCGGGCACCCACCGACAGATAAAGGCACTCAACCATGCAATACCGCACACTCGGAAAAACCGGCATCAAGGTCAGCCCCTATTGCTTGGGCGCGATGATGTTCGGCGGCATCGCCAACCCCGACCACGACGACTGCATCCGCATCATCCACAAGGCCTTGGATTTCGGCATCAACTTCGTCGATACCGCCGATCGCTACAGCAGCGGCGAGTCGGAGGAGATCGTCGGCAAGGCGCTGAAGGGCCGGCGCGACAAGATCGTGCTGGCCACCAAGGTGCACGGTCCGATGGGTGAGGATCCGAACCAGCAGGGCAATTCGCGGCGCTGGATCACGCAGGCGGTGGAGGCGTCGCTGCGCCGCCTGCAGACCGACCACATCGACCTCTATCAGATCCACCGGCCCGCGCCCGACACGGACATCGAAGAGACGCTGTCGGTGCTCACCGACCTGATGCGGGCGGGCAAGGTGCGTGCCATCGGGTCATCGACCTTCCCTGCCTCCGAAATCGTCGAGGCGCAATGGGTGGCGGAGCGCCGGGGGTTGGCGCGCTTGCGCACCGAGCAGCCGCCCTATTCGATCCTCAACCGCAGCATCGAGCATGAGGTGCTGCCGGTCTGCCAGAAATACGGGATCGGCGCCATGGTTTGGAGCCCACTCGCGAAGGGCATGCTCACCGGCCGCTACCGCAAGGGCCAGCCGCTGCCGGAAAGCCTGCGCGTAAAGGTATTCCCCAAACAGATGTCCGACGAGCGCAACCTGGACGCCGTCGAGCGGCTGATTCCCATTGCGGAGGCGGCCGGGCTGTCGCTGACGCACATGGCGATGGGTTTCGTGATGGCGCACCCCGGCGTGACCTCGGCAATCCTCGGCCCGCGGACGATGCCGCAGCTCGACGATCTGCTCGCGGGCGCCGAAACCGTCCTTGGCGACGAAATCCTGGACCGTATCGATGAGATCGTCGCGCCCGGAACCGACGCCGGACCGATGGGTGCCGTCTATGCGCCGCCGTCGGTGACCCAGGCCGGTCTGCGTCGTCGCCCGGTCGCCGAGCGCGCCGCCGCGTGAGCGGCGTCAGGGGCCGGGAAGCGGCGCGACCCGGCCCCACATCGCGCCGCTAGTGGATAAAATCAGACGGATGAGTCCGTCTGATTTTCCCACCACGCATTAGTCCGGTGGGCCGATTCACCTGACGCTTGGGATCCAAGCGTCAGGATCGGACAACTAGACCGACCGCACCGCGCCGCCGTCGATGCGGATCATCGAGCCGGTGACGTAGCTCGCCTTTTCGCTGGCGAGGAAGGCGGCGACCGCGCCGAACTCCTCGATCGTGCCGTAGCGCCCGACCGGGATCTCGGCGGCGGCCTTGGCGGCGATCTCCTCGACCGGCTTGCCCTGGCGACCCGCGACCATGTTGTCGAGCTGGGCGACCCGCTCGGTCGCGATGCGGCCGGGCAGCAGCATATTGACCGTGACGCCGTCCTTGCCGACTTCGCCGGCCAGGGTCTTGGACCAGCCGACCAGGGCCGAGCGCAGCGTGTTCGACATGCCGATGGTCGGGATCGGCTGAATCACGCCGGAGGACGCGACGGTCAGCACCCGGCCCCAGCCGCGCGAGCGCATGCCCGGCAACGCCAGATCGGTCAGGCCGATCACGTTCAGCACCATCGCCTCGAAATGGGTCTGCCACTGTTCCGGCGCGATGCCGGCGGCGCCCGACGGCGGCGGCCCGCCGGAATTATTGATCAGGATGTCGACCCCGCCGAACGCCTCGGCGATGCGGTGATAGGCCTTGGCGATGCTGGCATGGTCGCCCAGATCGGCGGCGACCGCCATCATCGGCGACCCGGTCTTGTCGCCGATTTCCAAGGCCGCCCGTTCCAGCGCCTCGCGGTTGCGCGACACGATCGCGACGGAGGCGCCCTCGGCGGCGAGAGCGGTGGCAATGCCGCGACCGATGCCGCGACCGCCACCCATGACCAGGGCGCGCTTGCCCGTCAGACCCAGATCCATGATCGAAATTCCTCATCGTTTGGACCGCTTGGGGCGGTCGTTCTCAAACTTCTAGGCCGATCATGCGCTGTTGGAGCCGACGGGGGCAAGCGGGGAGGGCGGATCAATCAGGCTTGGCAGGCTTTGACGGCAGCGAGTTTGATCAGCGTGTCCTGCCGCGCGTAGAGCGTGGAAAATGCGGCACGATCAGCATCATTGCGTTCTGCGACGATCAAGACGACGGGCGACAGAAAGGCGCCGAGGTACTCAGTTGCCTTATTGTGATCGTGGTTCGCCTCGATATTGGCATTGGCGACGCGCATTGCTTCGGTCGTCTTCGCGCGTTCGGCTGCAATATCGGGACAGGACAGCGTTTGATCGGCCGGCTGAAAATCGGCCAAGCTCGAATCGTGCAAGCGATTGGTCGAGGTGGTATCGACCGGCAATACCGGCGCGGTGGATGCACAGGCCGACAAAAGCACTGCCGAGACCAGGCAAAGACACTTAATTTTCGAAGACAACGGCGCGTCCATTCCCATCCAGCGAGCTCCAGGAAAACAAGCTCATTCCGGCAGTGCCGTAACGCACGAGAACAACCGCATCGGCGCCGAGCGAAGCTGCCTTTTCCCTAAGAGCATCGTTGACCTTTGCCGGCGTCGGATCGGCGTCGAAGAGCGTCCATATTCCAAAAACTTATGAAAACGCGACCGCCACCGCCTCCAGCGCGGCGCCGTCCGGCACGGCGATCGTTTCCAGCACGTCGAAATGATCGCGGCCGGGGGCGGGAATCTCCTCGGCCGCCTCGCCATGCCGCCGCAACAGCGCGGCATAGTCGGTCGTCTGGCGGATCAGCTCCGGCAGTTCGATCGCGCCCACGGTCAGCAGCGTCTTCGCGCCCGGCGTGATGTGACGTTCCGGGCTATGGGCCGCGACCTCGTCCGGCGTCAGGTCCAGCTTGTCGTTCAGATAGCACAGCCGGATCGGCTCCAGATCGTAGAGCCCGCTGATGCCCAGCACGAGCGACACGGCCGGATGATTGCGGTGACAGGCGGCCAGATGGCCGCCGGCCGAATGGCCGGCGAGGCACAGCCGGCGCCGGTCGGCGCCCCAATCGGGCAGGCACGAGGCCAGGAAATCCACCGCCTGGCCGATCTCCTCGACGATCTGGCCCATGCGCGCCTCGGGCCCGAGCGTGTATTCGATCAGCGCCACATTGAAGCCGCGCGCCAAAGGGCCTGCGGCGATATGCGCGAAATCCTCCTTGCCGCGGGCCTGCCAATAGCCGCCATGGATGAAGGCGAAGGTCGGCGCGCCGACCCGCGGACCGGGAATCCAGTCGAGCCGCTGCCGCGCACCCTCGCCATAGGCCAGATCGCGCTTCACCTCGAAACTGTCGTAGACCGCGGCGCTGCGGCGCGCGTAATCCGCTATCTTGTCGGCGGCGTCCGGCACGGCGGCGCCGTTGTTGTAGGCCCGGCCGAGCGCGTCGCGATCCATGCCCCGATAGAAACTCATGTCCGCATTCCTCCGACCGTTCGAGAAGCGCAGGTTCCAATGCCCGGGCGGCGGATGCAAGAGGCAAGCGAGGGGTCAGAAACTCGGCGGCGTGCAGGCGCTGACCACTTCGCACACCGCGTCGCCCGGGTTGCGGAACCGATGCGGCGTGTTGCTGTCGAAATAATACGCCTCGCCCGGACCCAGCACGCGCTTCAGCGGGCCGACCTGGACCTCGAGCCGGCCACGGATGACGACGCCGCCCTCCTGGCCCTCGTGCCGCAGCAGCACTTTGCCGGTGTCGGTGCCGGGCTGGTAATGCTCGTGCAGGATCTGCAATGCCCGACCGCGGAGGTCCGGCAGGATCTGGCGGAACGAGATGCCGCCCTCGCCGATCTCGACCAGCTCGTCGGCGGCGAAGAACACCCGCGCCTGATCCTCCAGCGGAAAGCCGAAGAATTCGGCGAGGCCGATCGGGATACCGTCCAGAATGCGCTTCAGCGAGCCGACCGACGGGCTGACCGTGCCGCTCTCGATCAGCGAAATGGTGGCATTGGTGACGCCGCATTTGCGCGCGAGCGCGCGCTGCGACAGGCCGTGCAACCGGCGGATCGCGCCCAGGCGCTGGCCGACATCGTCGCTCATCGCGGAGCCTCTTCTGTTTCGTCCGTTTAATATATTTAACGAAAACCAACCCGGGCTCAATGATTTCAAGCGGTTGAAGCGGGCAAGAAATAGCCTGTCGCCCATCCGCCAAAGCCTGGACAATGATCCCAAATCCAGCGTTTTCCGGGGACCCGAGCCATGACCGACGTCACGATGCCGAACGATCTCGAATCCTTCTGGATGCCGTTCACGTCCAACCGCCAGTTCAAGGCGGCGCCCCGCTTGCTGGTCGCGGCCAAGGACATGCATTACACCGCCGCGGATGGGCACCAGGTGCTCGATGGCGCCGCCGGCCTGTGGTGCTGCAATGCCGGCCATGGCCGGCAGAAGATCGTCGAGGCGGTGCAGCAGCAGGTCGCCCAGCTCGATTTCGCTCCGACGTTCCAGATGGGCCACCCGAAGGCGTTCGAGGCGGCCTCGCGCCTCGCCTCGCTGCTGCCGGGCGACATGGACCGAGTGTTCTATACCAACTCGGGGTCCGAGGCGGTCGATACCGCGCTCAAGATCGCGCTGGCCTATCATCGCGCGCGGGGCGAGGGCACGCGCACCCGGCTGATCGGTCGCGAACGCGGCTATCATGGCGTCGGTTTCGGCGGCATCTCCGTCGGCGGCATCGTCACCAACCGCAAATGGTTCGGCGGGCTGCTGACCGGCGTCGACCATATGCCGCATACCCATGATCTGGAGCGGAACGCCTATTCGCGCGGCCAGCCGGCCTGGGGTGCGGACCTGGCCGACGAGCTGGAGCGGATCGTGACGCTGCACGATGCCTCCAACATCGCCGCCGTGATCGTCGAGCCGGTCGCCGGCTCGACCGGCGTGCTGGTGCCGCCGAAAGGCTATCTGAAGCGTCTGCGCGAGATCTGCACCAAGCACGGCATTCTGCTGATTTTCGACGAGGTCATCTCGGGCTTCGGCCGCCTCGGCTCCAGCTTCGCGGCGGAGCATTTCGACGTGCTGCCCGACCTCATGACCATGGCCAAGGGCATCACCAACGGCGTCATTCCGATGGGGGCGGTCGGCGTGCGCGAGCCGATCTATCAGGCTTTCATGCAAGGCCCCGAAAACGCCATGGAGCTGTTCCACGGCTATACCTATTCCGGCCATCCGATCGCCGCTGCGGCCTCGATCGCGACCATGGATCTCTATCGCGACGAGGGCCTGTTCGAGCGGGCGGCGGCGATAGCGCCCTATTTCGAAGACTGCGCCCATGCGTTGAAGGGCCTGCCCCATGTCATCGACATCCGCAATATCGGGCTGGTCGCCGGCATCGAACTCGCCCCCCGTCCGGGCCAGCCGGGCGCCCGCGCCTACGAAGCGCTGGTGAAATGCTTCGAGCAGGGGCTGCTGATCCGCACGACCGGCGACATCATCGCGCTGTCGCCGCCGCTGATCATCGAGCGGCACCAGATCGACGAGCTGTTCGGCATCCTGGTCAAGGTCCTGCGCAGCATCGAGTAGGGCGCACTTCGGCGCGTGCGTTCCGCCGGGGCGGTGCTATCATCCTCGTCTCGCCGCGGTAGATCACCCCCAAGAATGACATCGGCGAGCTGTTCGGCATTCTCGACGCAGTGCTGCGCGTGACATCGACCGAAGGCCGCCACGGCACTGGAGACTGTCGACCAGGGGCTTCACCTGGAGGAGACGGACCATGCTGATCGGCGTGCCAAGAGAGATCAAAAGCAACGAGAACCGTGTCGGGCTGGTGCCCGGCTCCGTGCGCGAACTGACCCAGCATGGCCATCGCGTCATGGTCGAGCGCGGGGCGGGCGCCGGCATCGGCTTTTCCGACGAGGCCTATGCCACGCTCGGCGCCGAACTGGCCGAGAGCGCGCACGAGGTCTTCGCCAACGCCGAGTTGATCGTGAAGGTCAAGGAGCCGCAGCCGCGCGAATGCGCGATGCTGCGCGATGGTCAGATCCTGTTCACCTATCTGCACCTGGCGGCCGACAAGGGCCTGACCGAGGCGCTGATCCGGTCGCGCGGCATCTGCATAGCGTATGAGACCGTGACTGACGGACGCCATGGCCTGCCGCTGCTGGCGCCGATGAGCGAGGTCGCCGGGCGCATGTCGGTCCAGGTCGCGGCCCATTGTTTGGAAACGCAGCAGGGTGGCGGCGGCATCTTGCTGGGCGGCGTGCCCGGCGTGCCGGCGGCCAAGGTCGTCATCCTGGGCGGCGGCGTGTCCGGCACCAATGCCGCGCGCATGGCGATGGGCATGGAGGCCCATGTCACCGTGATCGACCGCTCGCTGCTGCGCCTCAACGAACTCGACATGCAGTTCGGCGCCCGGCTGCACACGCTGTTCTCGACCGCCGAAAATATCGAGCGCGCGGTGATGGACGCCGATGCGGTCATCGGCGCGGTTCTGATCCCCGGTGCTACGGCCCCCAAGCTGGTGACGCGCGAGATGGTCCGGCGCATGCGGCCCGGCTCGGTCATGGTCGATATCGCGATCGACCAGGGCGGCTGCTTCGAGACCTCGCGCCCGACCAGCCACGACGACCCGACCTTCGTCGAGCATGGCGTGGTGCATTATTGCGTGACCAACATGCCGGGGGCGGTCGCGCGCACTTCGACCGTGGCGCTCAACAACGCGACCCTGCCGTTCGTGCTGGCCCTGGCCGGCAAGGGCTGGAAGCGCGCGTTGAAGCACGATCCGCACCTGAAAGCCGGTTTGAACGTCGCTTACGGCCGCGTGACCCACGAAGCCGTTGCCCAGGCCCTGGGATACCATTATCTCGTGCCGGACGAGGTTCTGGCGGATTGAGGGCATATGCGGGTCACGGTACTGGCGGCGACGGGACGATTGGGACAGGCGTTGGTCCGGCATCTGCTGGCCCAGGGCCATGACATCGTCGCGGTCGGCCGTGACCCGGCCAAACTGAGCCTGCTGCCCGACGCGGTGACGCGCCGGGTGGCGGATTTCGACGACGGACCGGCGCTGACCGCGGCGCTGGCCGATGCGACCCATGTGGTCAGCTGCGCCAATGCCGTCCATGCCCCGGCCATTCTGGCAGCGCTGCCGACGCCGATGCCGGCGCGGCTCGTGCTGATGGGCTCGACCCGGCGGTTTTCCGCCATCCCGGATGCGACGGCCCAGCATGTGCGCGCGGCCGAGGCGATGCTGGCGCAATCGCCGGTGCCGGGCGTGGTCCTGCTGGCCAGCCTGATCTATGGCGCGGGGGGCAGCGTGATCGACGGGCTGGCGGCGAGGCTGCGGCACTCGCGCTTCCTGCCGCTGCCGGGCGGGGGCCGGGCGCTGGTCCAGCCGATCCATATCGAGGACGTGGCGGCGGCGCTCGCGGCCGCCCTCGTGCGCGACGAGGCGCCCGGCGCGCCGATCGTCGTCGCCGGGCCGGTGCCGATCCGCTATGGCGCGATGGTCCGGGCGATCGCGCGCGGCATCGGCCGGCCGGTCGTCATTCTGGCCGTGCCGGGTTGGATCTTCCAGGCCGCGGGCCGGGTGCTGGCCGTCGTGCCGCCGCTCGCCGGCTTGGGCGGCGCACTGCGCCGGCTGGTCGAAGACAAATCCTATGATGTCGGCGACATGCGCCGGCGTCTAGGCATCTCGCCACGGGCCTTCGAGGTCGATATCCTCGAGGAATGAACTACAAGCACTTTCTGGCGGTCGGTCTGCTGCTGTTGCCGGACCCGTCGCGCGCGGACGAGGATGTCCGGCCACGCCTGACCTGGGTCATGGCGGTGCCGCCGCCGGCCCATATCGGCGACCGGACCGGCTATGCGGATGAAACGCTCGACTGGTTCACCGGCCGGCTGCCGGAATACCGCCATGAGGTGATCACGGCCAATTCCAAGCGCCTGGAGGATATGCTGGCGTCCGGCGACGGGGTGTGCGGCGCCGCCATGCTGGAGACGCCGGAGCGCGAGCGCGATACGAAATTCTCGGCACCGGTCTATTGGTCGCAGCCGAACCGGCTGATCGTCAGCGCCCAGCGGCCGGCGGCGCTCGATGCCCATCTGAACGCCCGGAGCGAGGTCGATCTGCCGGCCCTGCTGGCCGACCGCTCCTATGCCGGCGGGCTGCAGTTCGGCCGATCCTATGGCGCCGGCATCGATCAGGCTCTGGCGCAGCAGCGTCCGGGCGAGGGGGCCGTCCTGGTCTCGATCCGGGGCCCCGGTCATTTCGACATGCTGGCCGGCGGCCGGTTCGATTGGACGCTGGGCTTTCCGATGGAGGCACTGTGGTGGGCGCGCCGGCTGGAGGGCAGCCCGGAAAAGACCCATTTCCTGGCCGATCTAGGCGGCGACAATCTGGCCTACCTCAGTCGGCCGATCGCCGGCAGCACCGATTTGATTCCGGGCTATATCGGCTGTTCGCGCTGGCCGATCGGCTTGGGCGCCATCGCCGCGATCGATCGGCTGATCGAGGCCGCCGGCCGCAATCCGCCGTGGCTCGGTTATTATGCGAAATGGCTCGATGCCAATGCCCGCACCGACTATCTGACGGCGCGCGAGGCGGCCACACGCTAGGCGAAAGCGGCGTTGCGCCGATCGAGCCGGGCCGACGCGAGCGTCAGCAGCAGCGCCAGGAATGCCAAACCCGCGCCGACATAAGGGACCGCGGTGTAAGCCAGGCCGTGGGAGATCGCCAGCCCGCCGATCCAGGCGCCCGAGGCATTGCCCAGATTGAAGCCGCCCTGGTTGAGCGTGGCCGCGAGATTGGGCGCGCCTTCCGCCTCGTCGACCACCCGGATCTGCAGCGGCGAGACCAGCGCGAAGGCCAGGAAGCCCCAGATCAGCACCGTGACCACCGCCGGGCCGACCGACCGGCTGGTGACCGAGAAGCTGGCCACGACCAGGACCAGCAGTCCCAGGATGCCGATCAGCGACGGCATCAGTTTCCAGTCCGCCAGCTTGCCGCCGGCGACATTGCCGATCGTGAGGCCGACGCCGAACAGCAGCAGGATCCAGGTGACCGCGCGCGGGCCGACCCCGGTCACGGTCTCCAGGATCGGCGTGATGTAGGTGAAGACGCTGAACAGGCTGGCCGAGGCCAGCACGCTGATCAGCATGGCGAGCACGACCTGCGGGCGGCGCAGCACGCGGAATTCACCCAGCAGCGAGTCCGAGGGATCGGCCGCCATCTTCGGCACCCAGCGCGCGATGGCCGCGGCGGCGACGATGCCGATGCCGACCACGACCCAGAAGGTCGAGCGCCAGCCGGCCCATTGGCCCAGCGCGGTGCCGAACGGCACGCCCAGCACGTTGGCCAACGTCAAGCCGGCGAACATCATGGCGACGGCCTGGGCGCGCTTGTTGGCCGGCACCAGGTCGGCGGCCACGACGGAGCCGATGCCGAAGAAGGCGCCGTGGCTGAAGGCGGTGACCACGCGCGCCGCCATCAGCAGCCAGTAGCTGCCGGCGAGCGCACACAGCAGATTGCCCAGGATGAACACGCCGACCAGCCCCAGCAGCGCCGCCTTGCGCGGCACCCGCGCCGTCGCGATCGCCAGGATCGGCGCGCCCACCACCACGCCCAGGGCATAGCCGGTGACCAGCAGGCCTGCGCCCGGAATGCTGACGCCCAGATCGCGCGCCACATCGGGCAACAGCCCCATGATGACGAATTCCGTCGTACCGATGCCGAACGATGCGATCGCGAGGGCGAGAAGCGGCAAGGACATCGGGATGCTTCCTTTGATCGGAGGAATGCATGATGCCCCGGCGCACGCCCGCCGCCAAACGCATCCCACGTAGGGCCGCCTCCCCGAAATCGCGGGGCACTTAATCCGGGCACCTAATTTGGGGACACAATACGTATTTCGCCACGACACTCCTATGAAACCCCGGCTATCAGTATTGTGTCCCCTGAATTAAGAGTTCATCGACGAAGGCCGGGACCAGGGTGCCGGCGGGGCCGTAGCGGGCCTCGTCGAACAGGCTGGCGCCTTCGGACGGCTCCAGATTGAGCTCCAGCGTCCGGATGCCCGCGGCGCGCGCCTGGGCGACGAAGCCGGCCGCGGGATAGACATTGCCGGACGTGCCGATCGAGACGAACAGGTCGGCCGCGACCAGCGCCTGCTCGATCTCAGGCAGATGCAGCGGCATCTCGCCGAACCAGACGACATCGGGCCGGAGCGTGCCGGCGCCGTCGCAGCCGGCGCAGACCAGATCGGGTGTCAGATCCTCCGCGACCGGCACGACCCGGCCGCAGGCGGTGCAGCGCGCCTTCAGCAGCTCGCCATGCATGTGCAGCACGTGGCGTGACCCGGCGCGCTCGTGCAGGTCGTCGATATTCTGCGTCACCACCAGCAGGTCGCCCGGCCAGTCTCGCTCCAGCCGCGCCAGCGCCAGATGCGCCGCGTTGGGCGCGACCGCCGGATCGAGCAATTGCCGGCGCCGCGCGTTGTAGAAGCCCTGGACCCGATCCGGATCGGCGGCGAAGGCCTCGGGCGTCGCCACGTCCTCGATCCGCACCGTGGCCCAGATGCCATCCAGATCCCGGAAAGTCGCAAGTCCCGACTCCCGGCTGATGCCGGCGCCGGTCAAGATCACGATCGACCCCATGTTCAATCCGTCTCCCGAGAGCCAGAGTTTGCGCTGTGCTGCGGTATGACCGTAGCTTAAGGTCGGTCAAATCAGCCTGCCCAAGGCCCGCAGCAAGGTAATCTGCATGAGCGTCCGCACATTTCTCGATCATCTCGTTTGGAAATACATCAAGAAAAATCCGCATCTCTACGGCCTCTACAACCGGGCGTTCTATTCGGATGCGGAGCAGACGATCGAGGCGATCGGCGTCCGGCTCCAGATCGTGCCGCGCAAAGAACCGCCCTATCTGAAATTCGCCCGTCGGACTCGCGGCAATCACGTCTTTTCCAACGAGTCGCCCAAGATCCTGGCGTTCGAGGCGAACCCGGATACGTTCGCGCGGCTATCGCGGACCTGTGCCGGCTATGACCGGATCGAATGCCACAATGTGGCGCTGTCCGATCGGCCCGGCGAGATCGAGATGAGCGAGGGCGGCTCGTCGCTCGTGTTCGGTGTCGCCGGCGGTTGGAACCGGGGTGGTCGGACCCATCGTCTGCCGGCGATGCCGCTCGATCACTATCTGAGCGACGCCACGGACATCGTGCTCAAAATCGATGTCGAGGGCCACGAATGGCGGTGCTGCAGGGGGCGGTCGCGGCGATCGAGAGCGGTCGGGTCCGGGCCGTCCTGATCGACGGGTTCGGCGAGCAGGCCGAGCAGAATATCGTCGGTCTGCTGCGCACCAACGGGTTCGAACTGCTGCTGGCCGACGATCTGAAGCCCTATACTGGCGGGACCATGCCGATTTTCGCGGTGCGGGCCGGTGCAAAGCCGTAACGCTGGAAACCGTGCCGTCCAGACGCCACATGCCCTCTCATCATGACGACCGATCTCGACCAACTTCTCGCCGATATCCGGGCCTGCCGGCACTGCGCCGACCATCTGCCGCTGGGGCCCCGGCCGATCATCCGGGCGCGCACGAGCGCGCGGCTGCTGATCCTCTCCCAGGCGCCGGGCACGCGGGTGCATGAGACCGGCCTGTCGTTCGACGACCGCAGCGGCGACCGCCTGCGCGACTGGCTCGGGCTGGATCGCGACGCCTTCTACGACGAGAGCCGCGTGGCGATCCTGGGGATGGGCTTCTGCTATCCGGGCGTCGACCGGAACGGCGGCGATCTGCCGCCGCGGCCGGAATGTGCGCCGCTGTGGCACCCGCAGGTCCTGCCGCTGCTGCCGTCGGTCAGGCTCACCCTGCTGATCGGGTCGCATGCCCATTGGCGCTATCTGCCGGGCGGCGCCGGCCGGAGCGTGACCGAGCGGGTCGCGGCCTGGCGCCAGCAGCCGCCCGAGCGTTTCGTGCTGCCGCACCCGAGCTGGCGCAATACCGGCTGGCTGAAGCGCAATCCGTGGTTCGGCGAAGAACTTCTCCCGGAACTGCGCCAACGCGTGCGTGCGGCGCTCGACAATCCATGATGGAATGGATTGCCGCCGTTACCCGTTGATGCGGTTGGGGGCAAAGGGAGAACGGCATGCGGCGTTCCACGGTCGCGGCGATCTTGGGGCTGGCGATCTTGGGGCCGGCCTGTGCGGTGGTGTTTCCGGCCTGGGCGGCGGAGCCGACGGGGACAGTTTCCATCGTGCCCGACGAGACGGTCGTCCCGCCGCGCGATCCCTCCAAGCTCCTCCTGCCGGGCCAGCCCGATCACCCTGGGGAGCCGACGCCGACCCTGCCGCCCTTGTGGCTGGTGCCGCTGCCCGACCGGGCGGCCCGGGCGGCCGAACGGGACCGGCTCGACGCGGCCTTGCAGCAGCGGTTCGCCCATGTGACCCCACCGGCGCAGCGCTTCGACCTCGATATCGTTCCGCTCGCCGCCGGCCAGCCCTGGCAAGCGCTGCAGCGTGGGGTCGACGCGACACTGGGCCCGTAAGGCTCAGGCAGGACTCTGCTCGAGTATTTCCCGGATCTTCCGGGCGAGGGCCGCGTGGGTGAACGGCTTGCCCAGCAGCTCGATGCCGGCGGCCAGGCCGCCGGCCTGGGTGATCGCATGGTGGGCATAGCCGGTCGTCAGCAGCACCGGCAGATCGGGCCGGAGCGCCCGCGCGCGATCGGCCAGTTGGCGCCCGCTGAGACCGCCGGGGAGCCCGATGTCGCTGAACAGCAGGCGCACGTGCGGGTCCAGCGCCAGCATCCGCAGCGCCTCATGCCCGTCCGCCGCCTCGGCGACGCGGTAGCCGAGCGCATGCAGCATTTCCACACCGATCACGCGGACGTTCTCGTCGTCCTCGACCAGCAGGATCAATTCCTGTGCCTGGCCGTGCGGGAGCGGTTCCGCGGTCGCGACCGTGTCGGCGCGCCCGGCCGGTTCCGGCACGCGCGGCAACAGAATGTTGATGGTGGCGCCCTGGCCGGGCGCGCTGAAGATTTCGACATGGCCGCCCGACTGCTTGACGAAGCCATAGACCTGGGACAGGCCGAGCCCGGTGCCACGCCCGAATTCCTTGGTGGTGAAGAACGGCTCGAACGCTTTCCCGATCACGTCCGCACTCATGCCCGTGCCAGTATCGCGCACCGCGATCACGACGCATTCGGCCGTCTGCAGACGGTCGGCCAGGGCCAGATCATCGTCGTCGAGCCGGACGTTCCGCGTCTCGATCGTGAGCGTGCCGCTGCCCGGCATCGCGTCGCGGGCGTTGACCGCAAGATTGAGCAGCGCGTTTTCGAGCTGGTTGGCGTCGGCCGAAACCCACCAGAGGCCGGGCGCCAGCCTGGTCTCGATCCGGATCGCCTCGCCCAGGGTCCGGCGCAGCAGGTTCGACATGCCGGCGACCAGCCGGTTGATCTCGACCGGCCGCGGGTCGAGCGGCTGCCGCCGGGCAAAGGCGAGCAGTTGGGCCGTCAGGACCGCCGCGCGCTCGCCGGCGCGCTGCGCCGCCTCCAGCTTCAGGCCGAAGCCGTTGTCCTCGGCCGGCAGGCGGCTTTTCATGATGTCCAGATTGCCCAGGATGACCTGCAGCAGATTGTTGAAATCATGGGCGATGCCGCCGGTCAACTGCCCGACCGCCTCCATCTTCTGCGCCTGGCGCAGCGTCTCCTCGACCCGTTCGCGCTCCTCGATCTGCTGCTCGAGCATGCGGTTCACCTCCGCCAGATCCGCGGCGCGGCGCTCCAGCTCCGCATTGGCCCGGGTCAGGGCCGCCTGGCCGATGCCCAGCACCGCCGCCACCAGCGAGGCCATGACCGCGAGCAGCACGATCGCGCCATAGCGCTGCAGCCGCAGCGACAGCGGCTCGGTCACGGTGCGGACATAGACGGTGCCGAGCATCGCGCCGTTCTGGGTGACCGGGGCGGTCACGGTCAGTCGGCCCTCCTCGACCGGCGTCGTGCCGGGTGTCAGGATCGGCGCCACCGTTGCGGCGCCCGACTGGGTATAGGCCGCGAACAGCGATCCATCGGCCTTATAGACCGCGGCCGCACGCAGGCTCGGGTCGGCACCGAGTGCCGTCACGTATTCGCCGGCCGCGGTCTGATCGTCGAAGGCCAAGGCCGCGGTCACGGTCGCCGCCAGGATATGCGCCTGCACGGTCAGTTGCCCAAGACGCTCCTGCCGATAGCTCTGCTCGGCGCGCAGGACGATCAGCAGGCCCAGCCCGAGCAGGATGCCGGCCGCCGCGAGCGCGAGCTTCGGCAGGTGGGCGCGGTGCCCCGTCATGCCCGGGGCTTCACGGCGACGGCGAGGCTCAACAGCTTCGAGCTGATGACCAACCCGCGCCGGGCGGCTTCGGCATCGTCGATTTCGAACCGGACGCGATCGTCTCGGATGACGAAATTGATTACGCCTTTGCGCCCTTCGGCCGCCTGGTCGGTGACGACCAGGACCGCCGTTGCCGAGGATCGATCCGCCGGCCTCTGGTTGGGATCGCCGATGAAGAGGATTCTGCAGTCCGCCGCCTGGCCGTCCGCCCGCAGGCGCCGGACCACCGCGGCATCGGCATCGGCCGGCAGTTTGCTTTCGGCCTGGTCGATCAACCGGCCGACGGTGTCGGACGCCAGCACGCACAGCGCGGAGGGCGCGCCCGGTGGCCAATCGACGAAGGCAGGGAATTTGGTCAGGTAGGCGGCCTCGATCGCGGCTACGGCCGGGCTTTCGTCCGCGTGGGCGCCGGACGCGGCCAGGCACGCGAGTACCGCCGCGACGCTGACCCGGCGTCGGATGGTTCTGGCGATGCGGGCGGGATCGGGCATGATCAGAAGCGCCAGCGGGTTTCGACGAAGACGCTGCGCGGGATCTGGTCGCTCTCGCCGGCCTCGAAGAATTCCTCGTGGCGGTCGTGCAGCAGGTTGAAGCCCGACAGCTGCAGTTCCAGCGATTTGGTCAGGGTCCAGCCGATGCTGGTATTGAGTTCGGCATATTCGGGCACGGTCGTGTTGTGCAGCTTGCCGACGTAGCGCAGGTCGGCCTCCCAGGTCACGTCCGGGCCCAGGTTCATCGACGAGCGCAGCGCTGCCTGATGGTTGGGATCCTCCGCGGCGAAACCCAGGCCGCCGATGCCGCTGCTGCCCGGCGCGAACTCCAGATGTTCGTGCTGCAGGTTGAAGCTGGCGCCGAGGCGCCACCAGTCGGCCACCCGGAAGCTGCCCCAGACCTCGGCGCCATAGACCAGGCCGGTCATCCGGTTGCCCCAGCGCAAGGGCAGAAAGCCCGCCGGGGCCAGCTCGATCGTCCGAAGATCGTCATAGACGTTGTAGAAACTGGAGACGGAGAAGGACAGGCGGGGCGTCGCCTGGATGCGCGTGCCCGCCTCGTAGGCCGTCAGCACTTCGGGCACGAAGTTTTCCGAGCCGACCAGGAAAGCCTCGGTGCCGACCTTTTCGATCAGGTCGCGGTCGACCGGCGTCGGCGCGCGGACCGCGCGCGATACCGCCGACCACAGCAGCGCGTCGTCCGCCACCTTCCACGACACGCGCGCGCTCGGCAGCGGCTCCCAGCCGGCGTATGGATCGTTCTCCAGCTTCAGGCCGAGCGTCAGCTTAACCGCGTCGCCGAGCCCGATCGTGTCCTGGCCGAACAGGTCGCTCATGTTGAGCGTCTGTCCCGCCGGGTCGAAGGCCAGCGCCGTGTTCTCGAAATGATAGCTGATGACCCGGTCGCCGACGCCCCAGACGATGGTGTTCCAGCCGCCGAGCGTGAAGCTGTGCTGGAATTCGACATCGTAGGTATCGATCGAAAAGCCGCCGCCGCCGTCATCCACATACCGCTTGGCCTGGTCGTAATAGGCCTGGAGCTGGAACGAGCCGTTGCTCAGCTGATGTTGCCAGCTCGCCAGCGCATCGCGGCCGCTGATCGAACCGTCGGGCGCTTCCGACGCCTGATAGATGTCGCCCTGCAATGCCACCGCGTCGCCGGCGGGCGTCCAGTCGAGGCGGAAACCGCCCTGCGGCCGCGACCAGCTGTCGCCGGCATTCGTGCCTTGGGCGGTCTGATAGTCGCTGTAATAGGCGCCCTCGGCATGGACGCGATAGGTCAGGTCGTCGGTGATCTTGCCGCCATATTGCAGGCTGGCGCTGCGTTCCAGATTGCCGGCGCCGACCGTGAGGCTGCCGCCTTCGGTGTCGGCGGATTTGCGCGTGATGATGTTGATCACGCCGTTGACCGCATTGGCGCCCCACAGCGTGGCGCCGGGCCCGCTGATCACTTCGATGCGCTCGATATCCTCGGGTGGCACCTGCTGCATGTCCCAATAGACCCCGCCGAACAGCGGGGTATAGACGCTGCGGCCATCGATCAGCACCAGCAGCTTGTCGGACAGGCTGGCGTTGTTGCCGACATTGAAGCCGCGCGCCGAGATCGCGTAGGAGGTCGGGCTGAGCTGGGCGACCTCGAGGTTCGGTGCCAGCCGCAGGATTTCCGGCAGGCGGGTCAGGCCCGAGCGCATGATGTCGTCATGACTGATGACGTAGACCGCCGCCGGCGCGTCGCTCAGCGGCTCGGACGTCTTGGAGACCGAGGAAATCTGAATGTTCGCCAGTTCCTCGATCGAGAGCCGCTGCAGATCGTCGAGCGTCTGGGCTGCGGCCACCCCCGACAGGCCAAGCCATAGCGCGGGGCCGAGCAGGCAGCCGCAAAGGTGCCGTCGTTCGATCGCTGCAGCACGGCGCGACCGTTTCCGGTTTCTGCTCACCGTTCGTCCCCCAAAGCCAAGTGCTTCGCCGTCACCCCACGTCAACGGCAACTTCTGATCGATCGATCCCACCAGGCAAAATGGTAAAGGAAGCGGTCGGCAAGCGCCATGACGCTCGGCATCGCGAATCCCTGCTCCGAGGTGCGGCAGACCGTATGATTTCGGTCATGGATGATGTGCAGGACAGCAGTCTACCGCTGCAGGCCCTAAGCCCAGGCCCGGACCCGCTCGATCGGCAAGAGGACCGAGACTTTGGTGCCGGTGCCTTTGATGCTTTCGATTTCCAAATCGCCACCATGCAACTCGGCGAGGCATTTCGCGATCGGCAGGCCCAGACCCGTGCCGGCATGGGTCGATGCGAGCGTGGGGTCCGCCTGCCGGAAGGGTTGCAGCACCAGGGCTATTTCGGCCTCGGTCAGACCGATGCCGCTATCCGTGACGGTAATGGCGATCCGCTGTTCGTCCCGACAGATCAATCCCAGCGTTACCGAGCCGCCCGCCGGGGTGAATTTCAGCGCGTTCGACAGCAGGTTCAGCAGAATCTGCCGCAGGCGAAACGGATCGACGAACAGGCTTCTGATCGACGGGTCGAGCGAGGTGACCGGGCTGACGCCGGACTGCCGGGCCAGCGCCGTGACGAGTTCCAGGGAGGTTTCGAACAATTCCTCCACCCCGACGGTCTTCTCATCGAGCTTCATATACCCGGCCTCGACCTTGGAAAGGTCGAGCAGATCGTTGATCAGGGCGAGCAAGTGGGCGCCCGCGCTATGGATGTCGCCGGTATATTCGGACCATTTAGCGCCGGGCTTGCCGGCCAGCCCATCCCGCATGAGTTCGGAAAAGCCCAGGATCGCGTTGAGCGGCGTCCGCAACTCATGGCTCATATTGGCCAGGAACTGGGACTTCGCTTTATTCGCGGCTTCGGCGGCCGCCTTGGCCTCGAACAACTCCCGCGCCGAGGCCTGCGCCGCCAGAAACATCCGGTCCTTCTCTTCGACCAGAAGCTTCATCTGCTCGACATTGGCTTTGAGGATTGCGACACGCCGGGACGTCGCGACGGCTTCCGCCAGGACATTGGCGAAGCTGGTCAGGAAATCGATGTCGTGCTGGTCGTAGTCGCGCTGGACGTCGCTGTCGATCTCGAGCACGCCATAAGGCCGGCCCTCGCCTTTGATGACCACGTCGATGGTCGAGATAATGCCATGCCGGGCATAGAAGGAGGGCAGCTCGAAGCCCTTTTCCCGGCGCAGATCGTTGCAGATCGACGGGAGTCCGGTGAGGAAGGCGCGCCCCTGCGGCGAGGTCCGGTCGGCACGCGCGACGACGTGACCGATGACGCCGTCCTCCCAGCCGAATCCGGCTTCGATGACCAGGTCGTTCTCGACGTCGCGATAGCGGCAGATCCGGCAGAACGGCACGCCCAGCCCTGCCGAGCAGGCCCGCGCCGCTTCGGTCAAGACCTGCTGCAGATCGCTCTGGCGCAGCGCGAAGCTGCCGAAGCCGGCGATCGCCGCCTGTTGCCGAAGCAGCTTGCGCAAGCTCGCGGCGTCATCCGTCATGATGATCTTCGGCATTATTCTATCGCGTGAGCCGCTGAGCAGGCTCCGACCGAAATTTCGACCCCATCCTTCATCCACATCGCTCCATTTCTTCAAAATGAAAAGATGCCGCTATTTATGAATGAGAATCCCGGTGGCGCGGAAGGTTCGGAAACTACCTATGCCGGATATTGGAAAAAAACTCGCCTTCTGATTGTGTCATTTCGACTTAACACGCCGACGCGCTGTGGAACGTCATGACGCTCAGCAGCATGTGGCGCTCGCCCTGGTCGTTGACCAGCGGCAGCAGCAGGTGGCGGTAGTAGATCAGCGGCCGGCCGAGCCAGTGCAGCGTGCGCTCGACCAGCGTCGCCAGGCCCTCGTCGCGCGCGGCACCAAACTCGCGCTGGGCCTGGTCGATGAGCGGACAAGGCAGATCGCTCAGCATAACGCCTTGCAATTTGCCAACCAGGTTACGGCAGACCTCGGTGCCGGCCAGGCGGCAGCGATAGTCCGACTGGGTGATGTCCCACAGCAGAATGTTGGGCAGCACCGGGCCCAGATCGCACGGATCGATTGCCGACCGGCACGGCGCATCATAGCGGTCGCGCTTGGCTTTCCAATAGGTTAGCAGCCGGCGGTGCTTGTCGGTCAGGCGATGGTCGGGGATCGCGTCGGGGCTGGTGGACAAGGTGAACAGCGTGCGTTCGCGCTCCAGCAGGTCGGAGGCTTCGATCGCTTCGGCAGCGGGAAGCGGCATGGCCAGCATCGAATGCTATCTCCTTGGGCGGGTATCGACAGGTTCGACAAGAAGGATTGCAGGGGCCATGCCGGCCCGACCCTACTCGGCCTCGTTTTCCAACCGCTCCATATCCGCGTCGGAAAAGCCGAAATGATGGCCGATCTCATGGATCAGCACATGGCGCACGATGTCGTACAGATCCTCGCCGGTCTCGCACCAGTAATCCAGCATCGGCCGGCGATAGAGGAAGATCCGGTCGAGATCGGACGAGGCGGCACTCACGCTCTTGTTCGGCAAGGCCACGCCGCGATACAGGCCCAAGAGGTCGAACGGGCTTTCCAGCGCCATTTCCTTCTCGGTCTCCTCGTCCGGAAAATCATCGACCCGGATCTCGACATCCTTGACGAAGCGGGCGAGCGTCGGGGGAATGCCCTCGAACGCCTCGCGGGCAAGGCTCTCGAGATCGTCGAGGCTCGGCGGTAGGATCGGCTCGTCGGGCATGGTACAGGCGGCTTTCGGCAAGCGACAAGGAAGCGGGCGATCCTGGCCATATCGTGCCGACATCGCCCTAGGCCAAGATGACGCACCCGACCGGGTAACGAAAGGACAGGACGATGATTGCGAAGCTGACCGAGGCCGAACGCAAGGCGGCACTGGGCGAACTTGCCGGCTGGCATCCGGCGGCGTCCAAGGACGCCATCGTGAAAAGCTTCAAATTCCGCGATTTCGTCGAGGCGTTCGGCTTCATGACCCGCGTGGCGCTGCTGGCCGAGAAGGCCGACCATCATCCGGAATGGTCGAACGTCTATAACAAGGTCGAGATCCTGCTGACGACCCATGACGCCCAAGGCCTGTCGGCCCGCGACGTGGCGCTGGCGAAGGCGATCGACGCGCTGTGATGCCGGCCCGGATCGCGCTGCTGCGCGGCGTCAACGTCGGCGGCCATGCCAAGATCGCCATGGCCGACCTCAGCGCGATGGTTCAGGGATTGGGCCTCGCGGAACCGCAGACGCTGCTGCAGAGCGGCAATCTGGTGTTCCGGAGCGACGCGGCGACCGGCGTGCTCGAGCGAAAGCTCGAAGCCGCGACCGCCGAGCGCTTCGGTTTCGAGGTCGCCTATTTCCTGCGCGATGCCGCCGAATGGACCGATGTCATCGCCGCCAATCCGTTTGCCCAGGCGGCCGCGGCCGCCCCCGGCCATCTGCTGGTGCAGTTCCTGCGCAGGGCGCCCGATGCGGCGGCGGTCGCGGCGCTGCAGGCCGCGATGCGTGGGCCGGAAATCGTCCGGGCCCACGGGCGGCAGGCCTACATCATTTATCCCGACGGCATCGGCCGCTCGCGCCTGACCGGCCCGATGATCGAGGCCAAGCTCGGCCCAGCGACCGGGCGCAACTGGAATACGGTCTTGAAGCTGGCGGCGCTGGCGGGGCTTTGAGCGGTGGTTGCTTTTGTATGCCTGGCTATTCGCGCCTCAATGGCTCGGTACCCTCATCGAGCAGCGCCAAATACCGGCCATAGACAAACGCTCGCCCTCGCTGTCGACCTGTGGTTTCTCGGACGATTCCGGCCGTGGCCAAGTGCGCAAGCGAACTCGCGACCGTTGGACGGGACAAAGCGAGTGCGTCGGCCGCCATCTGGATCGTGATCAGCGGCTTGGTCTGGAGCAACTGGTGAACCCGAAGGGCGGAGGCGGCTGGCCGGCCGAGCGCTTCGATGGTGCGGCGATCGGCGTCGAACAGAGCCAAAATGCGCCGAGCCGCCTCGGCAGCCTGGGTCGATGTCTCAACGACGCCGGTCAGAAAGAAATCCAGCCAGCGCTCCCAGTCGCCGGTTTCCCGAACGGCCTGGAGCAGGTCGTAATAGAGGGCCCGGTTGGTCTTCAGATAAAGGCTGAGATAGAGCAGTGGATCGCGCAGGACGCCCTGTTCGCACAGGAAAAGCGTTACCAGCAATCGCCCAAGCCGACCATTGCCGTCGAGAAACGGATGGATGGTCTCGAACTGAACATGGGCGAGCCCGGCCTTCACCAAGACCGGAATATCCGGCGTGTCCGCATGGAGAAAGCGCTCAAGATCGCCCATGCAGTTGATGACTTCCTGGGGCGGCGGCGGCACGAACGTCGCGTTGCCGGGTCGCGTGCCGCCAATCCAGTTCTGGCTGCGTCGGAACTCCCCAGGGTCTTGGCCCTCGCCGCGACCGCGGGCCAGCAAAATGCCGTGGACTTCGCGCAGCAGCCTCAGCGAGAGCGGAAAGCCCGCCTTGAGGCGGGCCAGGCCGTGATCGATCGCCGCGACGTAGTTCGAGACCTCGCGGACATCGTCGAGCGGAACGCCGGGCGCCTCTGCCGCTTCGAACAACAGCAGATCGGACAGGGAAGATTGCGTGCCTTCGATCTGAGACGAGAGCACGGCCTCTTTGCGCACGTACATATAGAGGAAGAGCGGCGTATCCGGCAGAATCGATGCCACGCCATCAAGGCGGCCGAGAGCTTGGTTGGCACGATCGAGCAGGGTCTGAAACGGCGCCAGATCGATCGCCGGCAGCGGCGGAAGCGGCGGTGGCAGGAACGCCCGGACGCGTTCACCGGCGACGGCCGTGACTGCGTAGCGGCCGAGACGTGGGAGGCGATCCGTCGGCACCGTCAATGAAATATCCTTTCGTAAGGCGCGATGCTATGAAAGGATATCGCCATATTCTTTCATAAGATAGGGCTCCGACGCTATCGGCGGCCTCGTCACCATCGATGTGCGCGGCGGGTCGAGATCTCCAGGACGTCCGGCTCCCGGCCGCTCGCGCCTGACATCGAGACCAAGCTTGGTCCCGACTGGGTGGAACTGGAATACGATCCTGAAGCTGGGGGCGCTGGCTGGACTTTAACACCTCTGCATAGAGGTCATGACGCGTTGAGCGCGGCATCGGCGCCCAGCCCGATCGTGTCCCATTGCCAAGGGGTTCGGACGGAATGGCGGTGTTGGGTGGAAACGAGACTGGCGGCTTTCGGCGACGAGATTGAGTAAGCGGACATCAAAATCTAATCGAATACCGCACCCAATGGGTCCAGGTCGGTGCTGACGTTCATGGTATGCAAATCGGCGCAGCGTTCCGGTGCCGATCGGCGTCGCAAGTGTTTGATCTCGAGCGCACAGGAGCGGCCCGACGCCGCGCCTGTTCACACGTCAGAGCCCTTATTCCACGCTTATTCACAGCCGTTTCCGAGCTTGAATACGTAATCAGCTCCCCGACGTCTTCGTCGCCTCAAGGAGAGCCGCAATCGGCCGCAGCGGACCAATCGGGATCAACTCGAAACTCAGGATGCCGACCAGGCCCAGGGGTAGCGCCCTGAGGAGAGCATCCGCTTCTTCGATCGACCCGGTCGTCATGATGAAAATGACACCCTTTCCATCGTAGCGGTGCCAGAACTGATCGATTTTGCCGTCGAGGTAGAGTTGCAGCGTCCCCGTGACCTCGGAAAGTATGTGCTCTTTGCGCTGCTCCGGCGTCATTGGTTTGGACGTTCCGATCGCCAAAATTTGGTTACTGCCTGTTTGTTATTGTCCGACATATCGCTTCTCCATTTCGGCTTTTCCCGAAACTTCAAGTAAAAATTTCAGATTATCACAATCAATCCTGTATTTATTTGTGGGATATGTTCCGTTTCAGGATTATTACTTGAAATAAGGCGACGACATATTACAATTCTCGCGCCTTTAACCAAGAAAGCATGGCTTTAATAACTTCAGCCTTCCGCTCCAGCGGCAGCCAGTGGCCGCCCTCCAGATTCGCCACGGAAAGATCCGGGCAGGCACGGTGCATGGGCTCTCCGAGGCGACTGCGGTTGATGTCGCAGATCGCGTCCCAGTCCCCGTTGATGAACAGCACAGGCTGGCACAGGCGGCCGCCGTCGGGTGCTGCGTGGGCATAGGCGATGTTGGCGGCGTCGTTCAGATACCAGGCGTTGGCTGGGCGAAAACCGCGAGCGTGAAACGCCTCGACCAATGCGTCGAAGTCGCCGGGCGGCCAGAGCGCCGGGTCGGGCGCGGTCGGCGGCGCGCGATGCGCCGAGCCATAGCGGCCGCCATTGACCGTCAGCATGGCGGACGGCGAGACCTTGCCTGCGGACGCGGGATTTCCAGGCCGATAGAGTGACGCCAGGGTCGCCGCGATGTCCGCGTCCATGTCGCTGACCGTCTGGTCGAAGTGGGTCTGGTAGAAGCGGTAGTAGTCCCATTGCCCATCCGGATATCGGTCGACGGGATAGAGTTCGCGGTCGATCAGCGGCAACAGGCTCGGCAGCGCGAAGCCCTCGGGAAAATACGGGACCGCGATCAGCACCACGCCGCGACATCGCGCTCCGTGGTGCGTCGCCAGCGCTCCGGCCACGGGGCTGCCCCAGTCGTGGCCAACCCAGATGGCTGGTCGTGCGCCCAGGTGGTCGTGAAGCTCGACCATGTCGTCGACGAGTTCCTTCAGGGCATAGGAAACGGACGCGGTTGGCGCCGATGAGCCGCCGTAGCCGCGCATGTCCGGCGCGACGCAGCGCCAGCCGTCGGAAGCGAAGGCCTCGATCTGCGCACGCCACATCAGGCCGATCTGGGGCCAGCCGTGTAGGAAGATCATCAACGGCCCGTCAGCCGGTCCCGCTTCCCAGTAATGCGTCGCGTGACGAGGCGAGCTGAAGGTACGGGCGATGAGCTTCATCATCGATACTCCGACCTAATCCTGAACAATCGTACCAAATGTCTGGAGATCCACGTGATCGGGATCCCAGCCACCGCGCGCGCGCGTGTCGCGCGCGCTGATCGCCGCCACATCCGCGGCGGTCAGCGCGAAGTCGAAAATGTCGATGTTTTCGGCGATCCGTTCCGGACGCACAGATTTGGGGACTTGCTGCTCGTTCTTGTAAGCCGCCCCCGTGTCGATGAGACGATACCCACTTGAGATTGCCCAACTCACCGCGGCTACGGTCACTTCCGGCGCGCTATTGAATACGCCAAGTCCCAGCGCGGGCATCTCGATCCCATTGTTCAATTTGAACACGGGGCTTTTTGCTATCGCCATCGTCAACTTCTCTCGATCATGATTTGTTTGGAAGGCTCGAAGTCGCACGAGGCGACATCGCCAGATGTTTCGACGATCAGTGGCGCGCAAGTAGGATGCGGGCGACGTCGGCCGCCGCGTCGACCTGCGGCCAGTGCCCGGCCTCCAGCACATGAAGGGCCGAATTCTTGGCCTGGGATCGCATGTAGTCGGCGACGCTGACGTGCAGATAGGGGTCGAGCTTCCCCCAAATGAGCAGAAGGGGAACGTCGGACCGTCGGAATTCGAGCAGGCGGGCGGTATTGGCAGCGACCTCATCCGTCAGTTGATAGGTCATCTGCGCAAAAGCCGGACCGGCACTCGGCCGTTGCCGGAAGTTGTTGTCGATGATCGGCCCGAGGAAATCCGTGTACCGGGCCTTCTGCGCCTCGGTCAAACCCGCCTGCATCTGGTCGCGCTGAAAGCCGAGCAGCCAGGCGAACTGCTGCGGACTCGCCAGGAAATACTGCGTGAGCGCTTTCAGACCCTTGTTCGAGAAGAGCTCGATGAACTCGGGAACGCGCAGGCCCGGCGCGTCGCCGTAGAACGCGTTCATCAAGCAGACCGTGGCCGTGCGCTCGGGGTGCTTGAGGGCGAAATTGACGGCGGTAGGGCCGCTAGCATCATGACCGACCGGAATGAATTTATCGATCCCCAAACCCTCAACGACCGCTTCCAGGTCGCCGAGCTGCTGTCCGAAACTATAGTGCGCGCCGTCCGGCTTGTCGGACGCGCCGAAGCCCAGGAAGTCGATCGCGATGGTCCTACGACCGGCCGCTGACAAATGCGGAATCAGGTCGTCGTAGATGTGTGAATTGTCCGGAAACCCGTGCAGCACGACGAATGCTGGCCCGCTGCCCGGAAAGTCGCGGACGTAGAGGTTGCCGCGATCGCGCTGAACGCGGTGCTCGGTGAAAGCAGGCAAGGCGCTGCCTGGAGAATCAGTCATGGTCCAGTCCTCCGCGGGTTGGTAACGGCTGTTCGAATTGGGTCATGTCCTGGCTAGGCGCGTCCTAGGCGGCCTTGACGGTGCGCAGGAATTTCACGAGCTGGTCGCTGACCACGTCAGAGGCTTCGTGCTGGATCCAGTGGCCGACATTGTCGAGTTCGAGCCCACCCACGAGACCCGGCAGACCGGCGCGCATCTGGTCGATGGTCAGCGGATAGAGTTCCTTCAGCCCGTCCGCCTTGCCCCAGATGAAGAACGAGGGTTGGGAGATCTTCGCTCCCTTGAACGCGGCGGACAGGTCAAAATACGGCTCGGCAGCGCGGTAGTAGTTCAGGCCGCCGTGAAAGCCGGTGCGCTGGAATTCGGCGATGTTGTGCTTGACGTAATCCGGCTCCGCCCATGACGGCAACGGTCCCGGCGCCGAACGATGAAGGCTCCGCGCCGGATCCAGGGGACTCCACCGCTTGTCGGCGGGAGCGGAGGCCGACGCCCAATACAGGATTCCGGGAATAGTGACCGCGGCATCGGCCCAGATCTGATCGGCACCCGGTCGGATCTGCTCGAACATATAGAAGTCGTCCTCACGGCCCGACTTCCGCATGCGCTCGAAGACGCTGACCTCGCCACGCGGCACGTATGGCACGCTCAGGCAAAACACGGCGGTAAATCGATCGGGCCGCATCATCGCGGCGTTCCACGCGTGCGTCGCACCCCAGTCATGGCCCACGAGGACGGCACTCGGGATCTTCAGCGCGTCGAGCAGGCCGACGAGATCGCCCGCCGTGTGCAGCGGCGTGTATCGGCTCGCGTCCGCCGGTGCCGAGCTCCGTCCATAGCCGCGCATATCCGGTGCGATCGCGCGATACCCGGCGGACGCGACGGCTTTCATCTGCCGCCGCCACGTATAGGAAGTGTCCGGAAACCCGTGACAGAAGAGCACGGCTGGCCCTTGCCCTTGCTCGGTTACGTGCAGGGAAATGCCGTTTGTCGTGACGTCGCACTCCTTGAGGCTATCGACGCCTCCAGAATTTTCCGCTTTGGCCATTCGCCCCTCCATCAGGCTTGCAGCGGCGGCGGTGCCTGCCACAAGCAAAGTGCGGCGCGAGAGCACGAAGTCCGTGCCCGGATCTTTCTCATTGCCGCTCATGACGCCGACCTTATCCGTTTCCCGTGGTGCCTTGCTCGTCGCGAGAAGGAGAATGGTGACTACCGATCCAAAGCATAATCTCGTAATGTCGGGAGGCTTCCTTCCATTTTCCGGAAACAACGATGGATCGCTTGGACTCGATGGCAATTCTAGTGACCGTGGCCGAGGCGGGGAGCCTCTCGGCTGCCGCTCGGCTTCTCGGCACGCCGTTGACCACCGTCAGCCGGAAGGTTGCGGACCTAGAAGGCCGCCTGAAGACCCAGCTACTGACGCGCTCGAGTCGGAGGATCACCTTGACGGATGCGGGCAAGTCCTATGTGGCTGCCTGTAAGCGGATTCTTGAAGAAGTGGGAGAGGCGGAGCGCATCGCCACGGGGGAATATATTGCGCCCAAGGGCGAGCTCAATGTGACGGCGCCCATCGTTCTCGGTCGCCTGCATTTGGTGCCGGTGCTCGTTGATTTTCTTGGGGCCTATCCGGAGATCGACGTCCACCTGACACTCAGCAACCGCTTGGTCAGTCTAACCGAAGAGGGAATCGATGCAGCCCTTCGCCTCGGCGATCTGCCGGACAGCGCTTTGATCGCCACACGGATCGGCACGATCCGTCGGGTTTTTGCCGCCAGCCCAGGCTACCTTGAGGCCCGGGGCACGCCGCGGAAACCTGGCGATCTTGTCGGGCATGACTGCATTGGCGTGCAGGGCCTCACGGGGCGTAGTTTCCGGAGCGTTGCCGATGACGCTGATGTTCCTGTTCGTTATCGGCTCATCGTCAATTCAACCGACGCAGCTAGCGATGCGGCTAAAGCGGGCCTGGGGATCATATCGGTCTTGTCCCATCATGTCGCCTCGGACTTCCGGGACGGCACTTTGGTCCCGGTATTGCCGGACCTTGAGCGAGAGACACTTCCGCTCAGTCTGGTACACCCGTCGGGAGAGTACCTGCCACTGAAGCTGCGTGTCTTTCTGGATTTCGTAACGCCGCGCTTGAAAGCGCGGCTATCTGTAGACCTGTGACGGATTTGTTGGCCCTGAAGAACCGCCGACGGCGAAAGTCTGCTTTCGGAGAGCGCCCGACTGGTCTGTACGACCTGGATGGTGAAGGTTTTCGGATGCCGGCCATCACAGGTCGCACGTCCGGGCACGGGCCGGCGCTTGGGTAGGTTGCAGCCACTATCGATCCGCGAACAGGTCTATTCCCCATCCGATCCCACAGTCGCTGAGTAGCTTCATCTGGTCCGGATCGAGAAACACGCCATATTGCCGATCGACCGCCACATAGAGACCGCCATAGATCGACACGTTGCGCGGCTCGATTTCCTCCCGCAGCCGAGCGAATTGGCTCTCGCGCCCTCGCAGGTGATCAAGCATCCTGACCATTGCGTCGGCGTACTGCTGGGCATCGACGAGACGCTCCGTTTCGACGTCTTTCCACCATCCATTGAAGGCGCAGAGGCTTCCCGCTCTGCGACAGCTCGCCCTTCCGCCCGATGGAGGTCGGTTCGATGCCGAGCGTGTCTGTCACCCGATCCGGATCGGCGTCAAAGCCAGTGATTGCAAGCGTAAGCATCCGTGGACTATGTCCGCAATCGGGCACCTGGGAAAGCCGCCCTGAACGTCTTTGATGGATCGATTCCAGCCCGACGCCCCACCTCAACCCCTCAAAATCTCCGTGCCGGGTCCGCTACTTCGGCTGCATCCGAATCGCGCCGTCCAGGCGCACGACCTCGCCGTTGATCATGCTGTTCTCGATCATGTGGATCGCGAGCCGGGCATATTCCTCGGGCAGGCCGAAGCGGCTCGGGAATGGCACGCTGGCGGCCAGGCTGTCCTGGACCTCCTGCGGCATGCCCAGAAGCAAGGGCGTGCCGAACAGGCCCGGCGCGATGGTGTTGACGCGGATGCCGAAGCGGGCGAACTCGCGCGCCGCCGGCAGGGCCAGCGCGACGATGCCGCCCTTGGACGCGGCATAGGCGGCCTGGCCGATCTGGCCTTCGAAGGCGGCGACCGACGCGGTCGAGATGATGATGCCGCGCTCGCCACCCTCCAGCGCGTCCAGCGCCTGCATGTCGACGGCCGCGACGCGCATCGTGTTGAAGCTGCCGATCAGGTTGACCTTGATCACCCGCTCGAAATCGCCGAGCGGCATCGCGCCGTTCTTGCCGACGATGCGGGCCGCCGGCGCGATACCGGCGCAATTCACCAGGATGCGGGCGGCGCCGTGCTTCGCCTTGGCCTCGGCGAAACCGGCCTCGACCGAGGTCGCGTCGGCGACATCGACCGCGATCGCATGGCCGCCGATCTCGGCCGCGACCGCCTGGGCCGCCTCCAGGTTGACGTCGAACAGGGTGACCTTGGCGCCCGCCTTGGCCAGCGCCCGCGCCGTGCCGGCGCCCAGGCCCGAGCCGCCGCCGGTGACGATCGCGGCTTGTCCTTGGATCTGCATGAGGGGTGTTCCTTGCCCGTGAATTCTGTTGCTTGCGACCGCTCATAGCGGTCGCCTTCGACCGCTCATAGCAAATGGCGGCCGTCGTGGCCACTTCGGGATCGGGGACGGCTACCGCACGCCCATCCGCCGGCTGACCAGCAGCGAGGCCAGGCCGACGCAGCCAATCACGCTGAGGTAGATGCCGGGGCTCATCGGATTGCCCGTGGCGGCGATCATCTGGTTGACCACGACCGGCGTCACCCCGCCGAAGAAGGTCTGGGAGGCGACATAGCTGATGGAGGACCCGATCGTCCGTCGGCTCGCCGGGAACAGCTGGGTCAGCACCGTGCCGACCGGGGCGTAGTAGAAACTGTAGAACACCAGGCCGATCACCCCCTGGATCAGGGCCAGCGTACCGACGGTCGGATAGGTGCTCAGCAGCAGAAACAGCGGATAGGCGATGAGGATGCCGATGACGATCGCCCAGCCCATCACCACCACATTGCCGAAGCGGTCGGCCAGCAGGCCCGCCACCATCGGAAAGATCGTGCTGACCAGCCCGCCCACGATGCTGCCGACGAAGGCGGATGCCGGCGGCAGGTGCAGCTGGGTGATCGCGTAGGTCGGCATATAGATGTTGACGTAGCTGGCGACGTTGCCGGCGCAGACCACGCCCGCGCCGACCAGCAGGCGCAGCTTGTCGTGCCGTAGCACCTCGCGCAGCGGATGCGCCGTCGCCGCACCGGCTTCGAAATCGGGAGATTCGGCGACGCCCTGGCGGATATAGAGTGCGACCGGGCCAATCAGCAGGCCGAACAGGAACGGCACGCGCCAGCCCCAGGCCCCCATCGCCTCGGGGCTGAGCCAGCTGTTCAGCCCGAAGCCGAAGGTCGCGGCGACGACGATGGCAAGGCCGGTGGTAGAGAATTGCAGGCTGGCGAAGAACGCCCGGTGCCGCGGGTTCTGCTCCGCCAGGTAGGTGTTGGCACTGCCGAACTCGCCGCCGGCGGAGAAGCCCTGCAGCAGGCGGGCGGCAACCAGGAGGATCGGCGCCGCGATGCCGATATGGTCGTAGTTGGGCAGGACGCCGGTGATCAGCGTGCCGACCAGCATCAGCCCGGCCGAGAGCACCAGCGCCTTCTTGCGCCCGGCCCGATCGGCATAGCTGCCGATCAGGATCGCGCCCAGCGGCCGCACCAGATAGGCCGACGCGAAGGTCAGCAGCGCCAGGAACAGCCCGACCGTGGGATCGGTCGTCGGAAAGAACTGGTGCGAGATGACGACGGCGAACGTGCCGTAGATCAGCAGGTCATACTATTCGAAGAAGGTGCCGATCGTGGCCGCCACCACCTCGCGCGTGCGGCTGGCGGTCCGGGACGGTGGGGGTGCGATGGCCATGGGGAAAGTCCTTGCTCGGGGCTTGGGGAAAGTCTGCTACGGCGTGACGTTGACCCACAGTACGAGGGCGGGGGTGTCCGCGGGATTGCCGAACCGATGGGGCCGGTCGCTGGCGAAGCGGAAACTGTCGCCCGGCTCCAGCCGCCAGGTGCGTCCCTCGACATGGAGTTCGAGCGTGCCCTCGATCACGAGGCCGGCCTCCTCGCCGCCATGGACATAGTCCTCGTCGCCGGTCGTGCCGCCGGGCTCGATTCCGACCATGAAGAGATTGAGCCGGCTGGCGCCGCGCGGGGCGGTGAGCAGCTCCTTGGTGATGCCGGCCTGCCACAGGCCGAGCCGGCCGCGCTCGCTCTGCCGGACGACGATGGTGCCCGTCTCGGCCTCGCCCGACGCACCGCCTGCCCGCGGGAACAGATCGGCCAAGCCCACGCCGAACGCGTCGGCCGCACCGGCTAGAAGTTTGAGCGATGCGGTCGAGAGCCCGCGCTCGACCTGGCTGAGATGGCCGATCGAGACGCCGAGCCGGTTGGCCAGCACCTGGAGCGAGAGCCGGCGCGTCTTGCGCAGCGCGCGCAGGCGCAGCCCGACCGATGAGTCGAGCGGGGGCGGCGCAGACGGGGCAGGCGCGGGCACTCCCGACGCATCTGGCACTCCCTCGGGATTCGCCTCACTCATGAAAAATTTCATCCATGTGAAAACTCTTGCCGGAAGAGCTTAATTCGGCGAGCATGATTTCACCACAATGAAAATAAACGACGAGGCGATCGCCGAGTAAACCGGCGCGCGCCATCACAGGCAGGCCCACAACGGGAGTCGAGATGATGCGAAAGAGAATCTTCGCGGTCGCAGCGTTGCTGTGTGCCAGTCTGATATCCGGCGCGGCCGCGGCGGCCGATCCGGTACTCAAGATCGGCTCCACGCCGACCGGCGTGCCCTTCACCTTTCTCGACACCAAGACCAATACGATCCAGGGCATCATGGTCGATCTCGTCACCGCCGTCGGCCAGGATGCCGGCTTCACGGTCGAGATCGAGCCGATGCAATTCTCGACGCTGATCCCGGCGCTGACGACGAACAAGATCGACCTGATCGCGGCCGCGATGTTCGCGACGCCGGCCCGGCGCGAGGTGATCGATTTTACCGACACGGTCTACAGCTATGGCGAGGGGCTGGTCGTGCCGACGGCCGACGGCAAGGACTATGTCACGCTGGAGGATCTCAAGGGCAAGACCGTCGGCGCCCAGGTCGGCACCGCCTTCGTCGAGCCGCTGCAGAAGAGCGGCTTCTTCCCCGAGGTCAAGATCTACGACACGATCCCCGACATCCTGCGCGACGTGAACGCCGGGCGCATCGGGGCCGGCTTCGCCGATTATCCGATCGCCGCCTATAATCTCTCGCAAGGCGGCTTTCCGGAAGCGCGGCTGGTCAAGAGCTACAAGCCCAGCATCATGGGATCGGTCGCGATCGGCCTGCGCAAGGGCGACCCGATCCTGGCGAAGCTCAACGCCTCGCTGGCCAAGCTCCAGGCCGACGGGACGATCAAGAAGATCCTGGCGAAATGGGGCCTGGAGTGATCGGCGGCTGAGCCGGGGCCGGCGGCATCCATGGATCACTTCCTGACGGATTCGGCGGAATTCCTGCCGATTCTGCTCAAGGGCGTATGGCTGACCATCCTGGTCAGCGTCGGCTCGCTGCTGCTGTCGACCCTGTTGGGATTGATCTGGGCGTTCCTGCGCGTGTCCGGCCTGTGGCCGCTGGCGCTGGCCAGCCGGCTCGTGGTCAATCTGATCCGGGGCATCCCGATCATCGTCCAGCTGTTCTACATCTATTTCGTGCTGCCCGATTTCGGCGTCACGCTGACGGCGCTGCAGGCGGGCATCATCGGTCTGGGCATCGCCTATTCGGCCTATCAGGCCGAGAATTTCCGGGCGGGCATCGAGGCCGTCGATCCGGGGCAGATCGAGGCCGCCCACGCGATCGGCATGGGCTGGTGGCTGGTCATGCGCCGGGTCGTGCTGCCCCAGGCAGTCAAGATCGTGCTGCCGTCCTACGGCAACATCATGATCATGATGCTGAAGGACAGCTCGCAGGCCTCGACCATCACCGTGGCCGAGCTGGCGCTCGAGGGCAAACTGATCGCCTCCTCGACCTTCAAGAACACCACGGTCTTCACGCTCGTGGCGCTGCTCTACCTGTGCATGAGCGTGCCGCTGATCCTGCTGGTCGGGCATCTGGAACGCCGGACGGCGCGGCGATGATCGAACTCGACGGCGTCCATAAGCGCTTCGGCGAGCACGAGGTGATCCGCGGCGTCTCGGCGACGGTGGCACCGGGCGAGGTGGTCTGCGTGATCGGTCCGTCCGGCTCCGGCAAATCGACGCTGCTGCGCTGCATCAACGGCCTGGAACGCTACGACGCCGGGGCCATCCGCATCGAGGGCGTCCTGGTCGATGCCACGGCACCGACGATCCGCGCGATCCGGACCCAGGTCTCGATGGTGTTCCAGCGCTTCAACCTGTTCCCCCATCGCACGGCGCTGGAGAATGTCGTCGAGGGGCCGATCTTCGTCAAACGCGAGCCGCGCGCCGAGGCGCTCGAGCGTGGGCGGGCGCTGCTGGCCCAGGTCGGCCTGGCCGGCCGCGAGGCGTCCCGACCCGGCCAATTGTCCGGCGGCCAGCAGCAGCGCGTTGCGATCGCCCGCGCGCTCGCCATGCGGCCCAAAGCCATCCTGTTCGACGAACCGACCTCGGCGCTCGATCCCGAACTGGTCGGCGAGGTGCTGGGCGTCATGCGCGCACTCGCCGAACAGGGCATGACCATGATCGTCGTCACCCATGAAATGGGCTTCGCCCGCGAGGTCGCCGACCGCGTGCTGTTCCTCGACGGCGGCGTGATCGTCGAGGCAGGGCCGGCGCGCGCGCTGCTGAGCGATCCGCAGCATCCGCGAACCCAGGATTTCCTCAGGCGTGTGCTGAACCCGATTTAGGCTGAGCGAAGGACCCTAGAAAGATGGCCGAGCCCTTTCCCCTGTCGCCGTCGCTCTGGGCGGCGACCGCGCCGCCGGCGGCCGCGACGCCGCCGCTCGCGGCACCGGCCCGCGCCGACGTCTGCATCATCGGCGGCGGCTATTGCGGCTTGAGCGCCGCCCTGCATCTGGCCGAGCAGGGCACCGACGCGATCCTGCTGGAGGCGCGTGAGCCCGGCTGGGGCGCCTCGGGCCGCAACGGCGGGCAGGTGATTCCCGGCCTCAAATACGACCCGGCCGAGCTCAAGGCCAAATTCGGCGAGGACCATGGCCGCCGGCTGGTCGATTTCGCCGGACGCACCGCCGATACCGTGTTCGACCTGATCGACCGGCATGCCATGGACGTGCCCCATGTCCGGGCCGGCTGGATTCAGGGTGCCCATACCGAGGCCGGTCTGGCCGAGGTCGCGCGCCGGGCCGAACAATGGTCGGCCTGGGGCGCCTCGACCGAGGTGCTGGACCGGCAGGCGACGGCGCGCAAGCTCGGCACCGAATCCTATCTCGGCGGCTGGATCGACCGGCGCGGCGGCGCCATCCAGCCGCTCGCCTTCGCCCGCGGCCTGGCCCGGGCCGCTCAGAAGGCGGGCGCGCGGATCCATGGCGGCACCGGGGTCACGAAGCTGGAACGGCGGGGCGGGCGCTGGCAGGTCGAGACCGATGGCGGTGTCGCGGTCGATGCCGCCCGCGTGCTGCTCGCGACCAACGGCTATACCGGCGATCTGGTCCCGGGCCTGCGCCGCACGGTCATCGCGGTCAATTCTTTTCAGATCGCGACCGAGCCGCTGACCGACAATCTGCGCAAGACCATCCTGCCCGAGGGCCATGTCTCGTCGGACACGCGCAAGCTGCTGCTGTATTTCCGCTTCGATCATCAGGGGCGCCTGCTGATGGGCGGACGCGGACCGTTCCGCGAGCCGAAGGGGACCGAAGACTGGGCGCATCTCGAACGCGTGCTGGGCAAGCTGTTTCCCCAGATCAAAGGCACGCCGATCGCCCATCGCTGGTGCGGCCGGGTCGCGGTCACCCGGGATTTCCTGCCGCATCTGCACGAGCCGGCGCCGGGATTGCTCGTCGATATCGGCTGCATGGGCCGGGGCGTCGGGCTGCAGACGACCATGGGCAAGGCACTCGCCCGCTATCTGGGTTCGGGTCGGGCCGGCGACCTGCCGTTGCCGATCGTACCCATTGCGCCGATCCCGGCCCATGGCCTGAACCGGCTCTATGTCTCGGCGATCATCGCCTGGTACCGCATGACTGACGGCGGGGTGAAATAGTCCCCCCGGGTCGTCTCAAATCCGTCACGCAAGCTCAGCCTGTTTGACTTCCGCCATCGCTATACACGAGGTGAAATCCCGACCGATTAACCATAAATGTGAGGCTTGACCGCCATGACCTACAGCGATCGCCGCACCTTCCTTCGTGTGCTGGGCGGTACCGCCCTGGCCGCTTCCCTGCCGAACAGCATCGCCCGCGCCATGGCGATCCCGGCGAACAACCGCACCGGCACGATCGAGGATATCGAGCATATCGTCGTCCTGATGCAGGAGAACCGCTCGTTCGATCACTATTTCGGGACGCTGCGCGGCGTGCGCGGTTTCGAGGATCCGCGCGCCGTGCGCCTGCCGACCGGCCAGCCGGTCTGGTACCAGCCGGGCGGCGCGGGCACCGTGCTGCCGTTCCATCCGACCGCCCCGGATCTGGGCCTGCAGTTCCTGCAGGATCTGGCCCATGACTGGACCTCGACCCATGTCGCCTGGAACCAGGGCAATTACGACCAGTGGGTCCCGGCCAAGGGCACCACGACCATGGCCTATCTGGACCGGGACGACATCCCGTTCCACTACGCACTGGCCGATGCCTTCACCATCTGCGACGCCTATCATTGCTCGCTGCTGGGACCGACGGATCCCAACCGCTATTACATGTGGACCGGCTGGGTCGGCAACGACGGCTCCGGCGGCGGGCCCGTGATCGACAATGCCGAAGTCGGCTATGGCTGGTCGACCTTCCCGGAAGCGCTGGAGGCGGCCGGGGTGTCCTGGAAGATCTATCAGGACGTCGGCACCGGCCTCACCGCTGCCGGGTCCTGGGGTTGGACGAGCGACCCCTATATCGGCAATTACGGCGACAATTCGCTCTTGTATTTCCATCAGTACCAGAACGCCCAGCCGGGCAGCCCGCTCTATGAGAAGGCCAAGACCGGCACGAACATCTCGGCCGGCGGCACGCTGTTCGACGTGCTGAAGCAGGATGTCGCCAACAACACCCTGCCGCAGGTCTCCTACATCGTGGCACCCGAGGCCTATACCGAGCATCCGAACTGGCCGGCGAATTACGGCGCCTGGTACGTGTCGCAGGTGCTGGACACGCTGACCTCCAATCCGGACCTGTGGAGCAAGACCGTGGTTCTGGTCACCTATGACGAGAACGACGGGTTCTTCGACCATATGGTGCCGCCGACGGTGCCGCCGACCGCAGGTCAGGGCCAGTCGACGGTCGCGACCACGAACGAGATCTTCCCGGGCAATACGACATATCCGCCCGGCCCCTATGGCCTGGGCGCCCGCGTGCCGATGATCGTGGTCTCGCCCTGGAGCAAGGGCGGCTATGTCAATTCGCAGCTGTTCGACCATACCTCGATCATCCAGTTCATCGAACAGCGCTTCGGTCCGGGCCGCGGCGATCTGCCGGAAAGCAACATCTCGGCCTGGCGTCGCGCGGTGTGCGGCGATCTGACGACCGCGTTCAACTTCAAGACCCCGAACGCGGCGCCGGTGCCGCTGCCGAGCACGGCCGGCTACCAGCCGCCGGATGCGCTGCGGCATCCGGACTACGTCCCGCTGCCGCCGCTGCAGCAGGCGGTGCCGGCGCAGGAGACGGGCCAGCGCTATGCCCGCGCCATCCCCTACGAACTCGATGCCCATGGCCAGGTCGCGGCCGGCCAGTTCCAGATCGCCTTCTCCAACACCGGCGGCATCGGCGTCTGCTTCCAGGTGCGCGACGGGCTGAATCTAAGCCTGCCACGCAGCTATACGGTCGAGCCGGGCAAGAGTCTGTCGGACAGTTGGGCGGTGGCGGGCGAGTACGATCTGTCGGTCTATGGCCCGAACGGCTTCTTCCGCCACTTCAAGGGCAGCCTGCTCGGGAGCGATATCGAGGTCGGCGTCAGCTATGACGCCAATGGCGGCGGCGTCGGCCTGGTGCTGGCCAATCGCGGGCGTGTGCCGCAGCTGGCGATCGCCACGGACGCCTATTCGCACCAGCAGTTCGCCCAGATCCTGGTGCCGGGCGAGAGCATCGGCAAATACTGGCCGTTGCAGGCATCGTTCGGCTGGTACGACGTCGCGGTCGCGGTCGAGGGCGACAGCAGCTTCAAGCGCCATCTGGCGGGTCACGTCGAAACCGGCCAGGACAGCGCCAGCGACCCGGCGATCGGTGCCGACCGGCACCGTCACTTCGGCTTCTAGTCCAGCCGGCGAGGGGCGCGCTAATGCGTGCGCCCCTCGCCATGCCCATGCCGGTGGTGCAGGTCGGGATAATGCGGGTGCCGATGCGCCATCGGGGCATGGCGGTGCCAATGGCTGTGCGGCTCCCCCGCGTCGATCTCCGGACCATGCTCATGCCGGTGGTGCGCGTCATGCCGATGGCGGTGTTCGTGTTCCAGCACCTCATGGACATGCGCGTGCTCGTGCCGCTCCGACAGGTGCAGCCAGAGCCCGAGCCCCATCAGGGCGCCGGCAACGACCAGGCCGGCCGTCAGCGGCTCGCCCAGCATCAGCACGGCCAGGGTCGCGCCGGCGAAGGGTGCCAGCGAGAAATAGGCGCCGGTCCGCGCCGTGCCCAGGTGGCGCAGGCCCAGCACGAACAGGGCGAGACTGACGCCATAGCCCCAAAATCCGACGAGTCCCGCGGCCAGCAACGGGCCGATAGGCGGCAGCGCGGCGCCATGCGCCAGGGCCAGGCTCAGGTTGACCGTGCCCGCGACCAGCCCCTTGATCATGGCGATCTGCACCGGATCGGCCGAGGACAGCCGGCGCGTCAGGTTGTTGTCGAGGCCCCAGCAGACGCAGGCGCCGACGATGAACAGCGCGCCCCACTGGACCCCGGCGGCGCCGTGCCACGATAGCAGGGCGGCACCCGCCAGAATCGCGAACGCACCCGTCAGCAGCCGCCGATCGACATTCTCGCGGAACGCGATCCAGGCGATGCCCATCGTCGCCAGGCCTTCGAGATTGAGCAGCAGCGAAGCGCCGGCGGCGTCGGTGCGCGCCAGGCCGAGCATCAGCAGCAGCGGCCCGCCGATGCCGCCGGCCAGAATGACCAGGCCGAGCCAGGGCAGATCGGCCCGGCGCAGCGGCGCCTCGACCGTGGGCAGGCCGAACACCGCCCGCGCGCCATGGACGATTGCCAGACCCAGCCCGGCGCCGAGATACAGCAGCCCCGCCATCATCCAAGGATCGACCGATCCCAGCAGCAGTTTGGCGAGCGGCGTGCTGGCGCCGAACAGGACGGCCGAGGCGAGGGCGAGGGGGATGCCGATGCGGGACATGCCCGATCCTAGCAGCCCCCGGCACGCAAGTCCCGGGCCGGTGGTTGACGCCGGTCGGCTTTTGGCTCAAGCAACGGATTATCCCGTTCGAGAGGCATACCGATGGACTATCAAGGGTTTCTGGCGCTCCACCTCGCGGCGATCGTCGTCTGGATCGGCGGCATGCTGGCCAATGGCGTCCTGCTGGGGGGCGCGCCGGAGCGCCGCAAGCTCGAGGCGGCCCGGCGCTGGAACCTGCGCCTGGTCACCCCCGCCATGCTGCTGGTCTGGGCGTTCGGCATCACGCTCGCGGTCCAGGGCGGCTGGTTCCAGGCGCCCTGGCTCAGCACCAAGCTGGTGATCGTGCTGGCGCTGACGGCATTGCACGGCCTGCAGTCCGGCGCGCTCCGCCGGATGGCGGCCGATCCGACCCGCAGGCCGTCGGTGCTGGTCCGCCAATCGGCCACGCTGACGATCGTCGCGGTGGTCCTGGCGGTGTTCCTGGCGGTGGTCAAGCCGTTTTAGGCAGGATGGTCAGAACCCCCGCGACAGCCCGGTGAAAAACCTGCTGCGAAGCGCGCAAGACGCGCCGACGACGACCATGAGATCGATCGTCATTCTCTCGGCGATGAGCTGCAGGGGCGCGTGGTCGATATACCCGTGTGGAAACAGGAAATACACGGACATGGCGATCGCATGCGGCCTGAGGCTGAGGTCGATGTTGCTGCCGATTATTGCAATCAAAGCGGCGCCGGCGAAGGGCCATGCCGACGCGATCCGTTGGCGCCTCGCCAGGATTAGCGTTGTTGTGGCGATCACCGGCGGCACCAGCAAATTGGCAGTGCCAAGGAGGATAGGGGCGGCGCTACCGAACCAGGCCGGCACCGTCGAAAGGTCACGCGGGCTCGCGACCAGATGATGGACGAGAAGAGAGAATGAAGATATCAGCACAAAGAACGTGGCGATAACGGCGAGCGTCGGAAGCAGTACGAAGGCAGCCCAGGGTGCCCGCGAACCCAGGCTCCGCAGCCGTGGCTGCGCGATCATCGCCTGAACCAGTTCGTCCATTGTTCCCAGTCTGGTCCGTGCGTGCGCCGTCGCAGCATCCGGCGCAGCGCCCGTCGCTGCTTCGTCGGTGACGAGATCCGCGAGGTGCTCGTTGAGTTCGCGCAGATAGCGCCGGACATGGCGCGGGGCGATGCCGGCGCGCAGCAGGCGCTCGCCAAGGGCGTCAAACGGCCGCGCCATGCTCGCCTCCCTGCAGGACGGTCTGAACGGACAGGGTCAGCCTGCGCCAGGCTGCGGCCAGTTCGTTGAACCGATGCGCGCCTGCCGGTGTCAGCGTGTAATAGACCCGGCTGCGACCGCCCACGGTCTTTCGGCGGGACGTCAATGCACCATCGCGCTCCAGGCCATGTAGCACCGGGTAGACCACACCCTCGCCGACCGCGATGACCTCGGCGGTTTGATCGCGGATCGCCTGGACCAATTCATAGCCATACATCTCGCGATTCTGCAGTAGGCGCAGGATCATCAACTCCGGAACGCCATTCATGAAATTGGGATTGGTTTCACGCGCCAAGCGAGCCTCCATACCTTGAATCTCGATGTATTATGCATCGGAGTTCAAGGTATGGAAAGAACATTATGCTCCCCATTGAGCGCGGCAAGATGAGGCGCTAGCCTTGGCGGCAACGAGGACGGGGAGGAGATCGGCGATGCAGTTTCTGGTGATTGCGCGCGACGGCACGGACGCGGCGGCGCTCGACCGGCGTCTGGCGGCGCGGGCCGTGCATTTCGAGCGGCTGCCGGCGATGCTCGCCGCAGGCGAGATGCTGATGGGCGGGGCCATTCTCGATGAGTCTGGCCGTATGATCGGCTCGGCCGCGCTGGTCGATTTCCCCGACCGGGCGGCGCTTGACCGCTGGTTGGCCGAGGAGCCCTATGTGACCGGCGACGTCTGGCGCGATATCGAAATCGTGCCTTTCCGCCTGGCGGTGACCGGCGCGATCGAGCAGCTGGCGGCTGGTCGTTGACAGGTCACGACCGCTGGTCGTTGACACCCGATGCCCAGGCTTCTAAGCACCTTATCGTCCAGGTCCCGCATTGTTGGGCCGGCCAACCGGATTTCCGCTTCCTGACCCGTGCGAGGCAAGTTTCGTGAACAAGGTCTTCAAAGACGCCAAGTCCGCGCTCGAGGGCGTGCTCAAGGACGGCATCATGATCATGTCGGGCGGCTTCGGGCTGTGCGGCGTGCCGAACACGCTCATCCGCGAGATCCGCGCGTCGGGCGTGCAGAACCTGACCGTCGTGTCGAACAATGCCGGCGTCGACGGCGACGGGCTGGGGCTGCTGCTCGAAACCCGCCAGATCAAGAAGATGATCAGCAGCTACGTCGGCGAGAACAAGCTGTTCGCCCAGCAGTATCTGGCCGGCGAGCTGGAGCTGGAGTTCAATCCGCAGGGCACCATGGCCGAGCGCATCCGCGCCGGCGGCGCCGGCATCCCGGCCTTCTTCACCAAGACCGGCGTCGGCACGCTGATCGCCAAGGGCAAGGAAGAGCGGAGCTTCAACGGCGAGCGCTTCATCATGGAGACCGGGTTGGTCGCCGATCTGGCGGTCATCCACGCCTGGAAGGCCGATACCGAGGGCAACCTGGTGTTCCGCAAGACCTCGCGCAACTTCAACCCGATGATGGCGACCGCCGGCCGGGTCACGGTCGTGCAGGTCGAGCAGCTGGTCGAGGCCGGCTCGATCGATCCCGACCATATCCATACGCCCGGCATCTATGTGCAGCGCATCGTGCAGCTGCCGGCCGACTATGAAAAGCGCATCGAGAAGGTCACCACCCGCGCCCGCGCGGCGGCCTGACCGCAAGGAGCCAAAGACATGCCCTGGACCCGCGAACAGATGGCGCAGCGCGCCGCGGCCGAGCTCGAGGACGGTTTCTACGTCAATCTCGGCATCGGCATCCCGACGCTCGTGTCGAACTACATTCCCGACGGCATTTCCGTGCAGCTGCAGAGCGAGAACGGCATGCTCGGCATGGGCCCGTTTCCCTATGAGGGCGAGGCGGATCCCGACCTGATCAATGCCGGCAAGCAGACCATCACCGAACTGCCGACCTCCAGCTATTTTTCGAGCGCCGACAGCTTCGCCATGATCCGCGGCGGCCATATCGACCTCTCGGTGCTGGGCGCGATGCAGGTCGCCGAGAACGGCGATCTGGCCAACTGGATGATCCCCGGCAAGATGGTCAAGGGCATGGGCGGCGCCATGGATCTGGTCGCCGGCGTCAAGCGCGTCGTGGTCCTGATGGAACACACTGCCAAGGATGGCGAGAAGAAGCTGCTGAAGGCCTGCGACTTGCCGCTGACCGGGGCGGGCGTGGTCGATCTGGTCATCACCGAGCTCGGCGTGTTCGAGATCGGCGCGGGCGGCATGGTGCTGCTGGAACTGGCGCCCGACGTGACGTTGGACGAGATCGCCGAGAAGACCGGAGCGAGCTATACGGTCGCGGCCGGCCTCAAGGCCGCCTGAGGGCGTCGGTCGCGCCGCTCCTTTGAGTCATGGGCAAGCTTCTCTGGCTCGCGTCCTATCCGAAATCGGGCAATACCTGGCTCCGAGCCCTGCTGCACAATTATCTGCGGCAGCCGGCGGCGCCCTGGGATATCAATCGGCTGACCGATTTCACGGCCGGCGACAATGATGCAGCACTCTATCGTCACTACGACCCGCGCCCGGCCTCGCACTATTCCATCGCCGACGTGCAGCGCATGCGGCCCCTGGTCCATCGCGACCTGACGCAGGCCTTTCCGGGCGCCGTCTTCGTCAAGACCCACAATGCCGTGGCCTATGTAGAAGGCGTGCCGCTGGTGACGCCGGAACTGACCGCCGGCGTCATCTACATTATGCGCGATCCGCGCGATGTCGCGGTCTCCTACAGCCACCATCTGAACAAGACGCTGGACGAGACGATCGCCTTTCTGGGTGATCCGGAGGCGGCGGTCGGCGGCACCGACAGCAAAGTCTACGAGAAGCATTCGAGCTGGTCGAACCATGTCGTCAGCTGGACGCCGTCGCCCGACCCGGCGCTGCTGGTGCTGCGCTACGAGGATCTGCTGGCCGATCCGATCGAACGGTTCGGCCGGGTCGTGCGCTTTCTGGGCGGTCCGCCCGCGCCCGAGCGGCTGGAACGCGCGGTCCGGTTCAGCAGCTTCGAGGTGCTGAGCGGCCAGGAGCGCCGGCACGGCTTTGCCGAGCGTCCGGCCGCCGCCGACCGCTTCTTCCGGACCGGCCAGGCCGGCCGCTGGCGCGACATCCTGCAGCCGGACCAGACGGCCCGGATCGAGCGCGACCATGGCGCCGTGATGGCGCGCTTCGGCTATCTCTGAGGATGTTCACGCCGCAGAGACGGTATTCGTGGCGATGCTGGTCGCTCGCCGGGTGAACGGCAGGTATTGCAGGCAGACCAGCGTCATGATTCCGAAGAACAGCAGGTAGATAAGCGCGCCGATGAGGGCCTCGTTTCCGGGCTCGGCCGCATCGGGCACGGCCCAGCCGAGGACGAAGAACCCGATGACGAAACCGATGATCTCGTAAACCACGAATGCCAGGAAATTAAGCGCGATGGCCTTCCAGATCGGCCGCGTTCCTTCGATCGCCGCGAAACGGAAGGTGCCTCTGACCGCGAAGAATGCGGCAAGCAGCAAGATGAGGCCCGGACCGTTGCGGAAACCCTGGGTCTGGACCGTCAGACAAAACACGGCCACCGATAGAACGGAGATCAGCAGCAGCGCCGATGCCAGAAAGCGGCTCCGGTGGATCTTAAGGGCAAGGCCGACACCCAGGATGAGGCCGGCACTGACCAAGCCGCCCAGACTCGCGACGCCATGCCACTGAAACACGATGCTGACCGCAGTAATCGCGGCGGCGACCATCGTGACGATCGCGCTGCGGCCGATGTCGGTCAGGGCCCCGGCACGGGCTTCGGCTTCGAGAGTGTGCGCGATGGCAGCGGCGCGGTCATGAAACGGATTGGCGATATTCGTCAAAGTTCTTCCCTCCCCAGATCCAACCCTGCGTCGCGGTGCCGAACGCGTATCGCAAGCAGGCTAGGGGAGGGATTTCACCTTGTCCATCGGTTGCGGCGGCGTCATGCCGCCGACAGAAAACTTGGGTCCGGCACGAACACTTCGCTATGGCGATGCGCCTTCGGCACGCCCAGGCGGTCCAATATTCCCGCGACCGCCGTCATGAAGCCGATCGGACCGCAAACATAGACGTCGCACGCGTCTGGCGGCAGGCGTGCTGCCAGTGCCGCTTCGGTGATGCGGCCGGTTTCGTCGTGATGGACGCCCGCGACATCGTCGGCGACCGGCGTCTCGTAGAACATCGCGACCTCGATGCCCGGCCGACTGGCGGCGATCTGGCGGACATGCGCGCCGAACGCGTGATGGGCGCGGCCGATCGTGGCGTGCAGGAACAGGATCCGGCGGCTGCCGCCGGCCAGATGCTCCAGCATGCTGATCATCGGCGTGATGCCCGACCCGGCGCTCAGCAGCACGGCCGGGCGGTCGCTGGCCTCGTCCAGCGTGAAATCGCCGAGCGGCGCATGGATGCCGAGCGTGTCGCCCTCGCGGATGCCGTCGTGCAGATAGCTCGAGACCAACCCGTCCGGGCCGCCGACGACCGACCGTTCGCGGCGCACGGTGATGCGGTAGAATAGCCCGCCGGGCGCGGTCGACAGGCTGTATTGCCGGATCTGGTCGGTCGTCTGGCCAGGCACGCGCAGCCTCACACCCAGGTACTGGCCCGGCTTGAACGGCGGCAGCGGCGTGCCGTCGGCGGCGGTCAGAGTGAGCGAGACCATGCTGTCGCTCTCGCGTTCCTTCTTCACCACGACGCAGGTCTTGTAGCCGTCCCAGCGGGCGGCGGTGCCGGCGGCATAGAGCTCAGCCTCGCGCCCGATCATGATGTCGGCCAGCAGACCATAGGCGGTGGCCCAGGCATCGAGGATCGCGTCGGTCGCGCCGTCGCCCAGCACCTGCGCGACGGCGCCCAGCAGATAGTGCCCGACGATCGGATAATGCTCCGGCCGCACCTCCATGCTGCCGTGCTTGTGGGCGATATGCTCGACCATGCCGCCGAGCCGATCAGCCGATCGATATTGGCGGCATAGGCCAGGATCGAGGCGGCGAGGGTGCGTGCCTGGCCGCCTGGGCGCTGGTTGACCGGATTGAACAGATTCAGCAGCGCCGGGTGGGCCGCGAACAGGTCGCGATAGAACAGCTCGGTGATCCGCTCGCCCTGCAGGCGAAGCGCCGGGACGGTGGCGCGGATGATGTCGCGTTGGCTTTCGGTCAGCACGGGATCGGCTCCTATAAGATATATATAATATATATCTTATAGCGAGATAATAAGAGTCAACTGAAATGTATCTTATGCTGTTTCAATGCGCCGGCGGCTTGGCCGGCGAAATGCTGAAGGTGACGATCCCCGGCTCCTGCGGCGGCGGCGGGGGATCACGGGCGATCTCGGGCGTCTGCGACAGGGCGCTGATCTTGGACGCCAGATCGACCAGCTTGACGCCATAGACATACAGCACGACGACATAGGTCGCGATGCAGCCGGCCAGCACCAGGGCGCCCACACGGAAATACCAGGGGATGAACGTGCGGGGCGGGGGCGGGGTCATGGTGCCCTTCCTTCGCATATTCGGCTGCGGCCGACCAGTGGGTTGATCCCCGGCCGCGATCGGCTAAGGTCGTGCCCGCTCCAGATCCCGTCCGCAGGAACCCGCTTCATGGCCGTCACCGTTCGTCCGCAAATTCGAAACCTGAAGGCGTCACTGATCGCCGAGGTCGCCATGCTCGGCATGGGCGATCCGGAGGTGCTGCCGCTGTGGTTCGGCGAGGGCGACCTGCCGACGCCGCGCTTCATCACCGATGCCGCGGCGCGGGCGCTCGAAGCCGGCGAGACCTTCTATACTTACGAGCGCGGCATTCCGCCGCTGCGTCAGGCGCTGGCCGACTACGAATCCGGGCTGCATGCGAAGCCGGTCGCGGCCGAGCGGATCGTGGTCACCACGGCGGGCATGCAGGGCATCATGCTGACGGTCCAGGCGCTGGTCGATCCGGGCGACAATGTGCTGGTCGTCTCGCCGGTCTGGCCCAATATCGCGGCCGCGATCGAGATCATGGGCGGCGAGCCGCGCGCGGTGGCGCTCGGCCGGCGCGACGATGGCGGCTTCCATCTCGATCTCGATGCGCTCGAACGGGCGCGGGACGGCCGGACCAAGGCGATTTTCCTCAATTCGCCGTCGAACCCGACCGGCTGGGTCATGAGCCGCACCGAAGCGCTGGCGCTGCTCGGTTTCATCCGCCGGCACGGCCTCTATCTGATCGCCGACGAGGTCTATGCCCGCGTCATCTATGACGGCAATGCCGCGCCCTCGATGCTGGATATCATCGAGCCGGACGACCGGGTCGTGGTCGTCAACAGCTTCTCCAAAGCCTGGGCCATGACCGGCTGGCGGCTCGGCTGGATCGTGGCGCCGGCCGAGATCGTCGCGGTCATGGGCAAGCTGATCCAGTACAACGTCTCGGGCGCGCCGACCTTCATCCAGCATGCCGCCGTCACGGCGGTGCGCGAGGGCGAGAGTTTCGCGCGCTCGATGACCGAACGCTACCGCGCCGGCCGCAGCCTGGTGCTGGAGGCGCTGCATGGCCTGAACCGGGTCCAGGTCGCCCCGCCGGAAGGCGCGTTCTACGCCTTCATCAAAGTGGACGGCATCACCGATTCCGTGGCCTTCGCCAAGGAAATCCTGGCTCGGACCAAGGTCGGCTTGGCGCCGGGCGCCGCGTTCGGCCTGGGCGGCGAAGGCCACTTGCGCCTGTGTTTCGCGGCCTCGGCCGACCGGCTGGTACCCGCGCTCGAACGGCTCGTGCCGTTCCTGCGCTAATCTGGAAGGACCATCATGATTTACGAACTGCGCGTCTATCGCACCCTGCCGGGCCGCCTGCCCAACCTGCTGGCCCGCTTTAACGACCATACCCTGCGCATCTGGGCCAAGCACGGCATCCGCCAGGCCGGATTCTGGACCACGCTGGTCGGCGAATCCGCCAACGAGCTGACCTATCTGATCGCCTGGGAATCCCTGGCCGAGCGCGAGGCGAAATGGGCGGCGTTCCAGGCCGACCCGGAATGGCTGGCGGCGCGCGATGCCAGCGAGAAGGACGGGCCGATCAATGCCAATGTCAGCAACCAGTTCCTGACGCCGACGGTGTTTTCGGTGGTGAAGTAATTCTAAAGGGTCATCCCCATCGATTGACCCAATTCGCTGCGTCCGGCACGCCGCCGGACAGCACGCGGATGATGTTCCGGGCCGCCATCACGCCCATCGCCTCCTCGGCGCTTTCGGTATGGGCGCCGATGTGTGGCGTCACGATCAGGTTCGGTGCCCGCAACAACGGGTTGGCCGGATCGGGCGGCTCCGGGGCGAAGGTCTCCAGCGCCGCGCCGGCGAGCGTGCCGTCGATCAGGGCCGCGGTCACGGCGGCCTCGTCGATCAGCCCACCGCGGGCGGTGTTGATCAGCAGCGCGCCGGGCTTCAGGCGGCCGAGCGCCGCCGCATTGATCATGCCGCGGGTCTCGGGCACCAGCGGGCAATGCAGGCTGAGGATGTCCGAGGTGGCATAGAGTTCGTCGAGCGTCGCGACCGGCCGGGCCAGCGCCGGGTCGATCGCCTCGATCCGGCGGGAATAGGCCCGGACCTGCAGACCGACCGCGCCGGCCAGCGCCGCGGTATGGCGCGCGATGGCGCCGAAACCGACCAGGCCCAGCGTGCGCCCACGCAACTCCCGGCCGGTATAGTGTGCCTTGTCCCAATGGCCGGATTTGACCCGCCGGTCCAGGCGCACGACGTCGCGGCCCAGCGCGAAGATCAGCGCGATCGTATGTTCGGCGACCGAATAGGCGTTGGCCCCGGTCGCGATCAGCACCGGCACGCCGGCGGCGGTCGCGGCGGCCAGATCGACCGAATCATAGCCGGCGCCATGCTTGGCGATGACGCGCAGGCCCGGTGCCGCCGCGAACAGGCGCGGGCCGATCGGCGGGTTGTTGCGCATCAGGATGGCGTCGAGCGGCGCGCGGGCGGCGGCCTCGACCAGCATCGCCTCGCTCAGCACATCGGGTAGAAATTCCAGCGTCGCACCGAACGCCTCCAGCTGCCGGATCGCGCTGTCGGCGATGCGCGACGCGGTGACGAGAACCCGATAGCTCATGCGCGGCACTCCTTATTCCAGGGGGCATTGGACCGTCCCAGCCGGCCAGCGGCAATCGCAGACCCTGCACGTCAGCTCAGCGCAAGGCGGCCAGGGTTCGGGCGATGCCGTCGTCATAGGACGTCTTGGCGATCGGTCCGATCAGCCGCTCCAGCGCGCTGTCGTCCAGCAGCACCGGATCGGTCATCAGGTAGTTCATCTCGGCCATGCCGCGCAGGATCGGATCGAACAGGCCGATGAGGCGCAGCACCGTCTTGCCGACCGGCAGCAGCTTTGGCGGTCGGCCGGCGGCCGCATAGACCTTATGGGCGAAGGCGCGCTGGGTGATGATTCCGGCACCGGCCAGATTCCAGGTCCGGCCGAAGGCGTCCGGCGTGCCGAGCAGACGGGCGACGACCGGGCCGACATCGGGGGTGAACACGAACTCGTGCGGCCGGTCGATCGGACCGATCATCTGGGCGCGCCGGCCGGCCAGCGCCGCGGTGAACGTACCGTGCAGCAAGCTGAGATCGCTGTCCGGGCCGTAGAAGTCCGGCAGGCGCAGGATCGTGGTCGCGAGCTTGCCCTCGGCATGGGCGGCGAGCGTCAGATCCTCCTGCGCCTTGCGCATGCGGCCGCGATAGGTGTGCGGCTGGCGCGGATGATCGGCGGCGACCTTGGGCGTGCGCGGGCGCCCGAACGGATAGACCGTGCCGATCTGCAGCAGCCGCTCGACCCCGGCGGCGGCGGCGCCCGCCAGCACCTGGCCCATGACGATCGGGTGCTGCTCGAACTTGTCATAAGGCACACCGACCAGATGGACGGCGGCCTCGGTGCCGTCGAGCGCGCGGCGGACCGACTCCGGATCATTCGGATCCCAGGCCGCGATCTCGGCCAGCGGATCCTGACCGAACGCCTTCGACAACGCGGCATGGGAGCGGCCGATCACCCGGTAGGGCCGGCCCTCCGTGCGCAACGCCGCCGCGATGCTCTTGCCGATGGCGCCCGCGGCGCCGACCAACGCGATCTTGCCCATTTCCACTCTCCGGTAAACGACAATTTGTTATTGAACAACGTTCAGTGAACGACGTTCATTTAGTCTTGCCAGCGCGACCCGTCAAGGGTTAAAACGCGGTCATGGGAATCATCGAACGAAAGGCGCGGCAGAAGGCCGACCTGCGCGCCCGCATCCTGGAGGCCGCGCGCGCGATCGTGCTGGCCGACGGTTTCGCTGGCCTGACCATGCGCAAGATCGCCCAGGCGATCGACTATTCGCCGGGCACGCTGTACCTGCATTTCGCCGGACGCGACGAGATCGCGCGCGAGCTCTGCATCGGGGGCTTGCGCGATCTGGTCGCCGCGCTCACTCCGACCGCGGCGATCCGCGAACCGCGCGCCCGACTCGAGGCGGTGGCCCAGGCCTATCTCCGCTTCGGGCTGGAGCGGGCCGAGACCTATCGGCTGGTGTTCATGGAAGACCCGACCATCGTCAAAGCGATCTATGACCGGCCCGAGGCCGGCGGCGACGACGATCCAGGCACCCAGGCCTATCGGCTGCTGACGGCCGGATTCTTCGAATTGCAGGCGGCCGGACGGCTGAAGCCGGCAGCCGATCCGATGGTACTGACCGACGCGTTCTGGTCATCGCTCCATGGCGTCGTCAGCCTGAAGCTGACCTGTCCCGGCTTCCCGGCGACGCCGGTCGAGATTCTGCTGCCGACCCTGGTCAAGAGCCTGCTGGACGGCATGCTGGTCTAGACGCCGGTCAAAACCTGATCCGATGGGTTGGCTTGGCCCGATAGCGGATGCCACGTCTCGATCCGGCGAGCAGGCCGATGCCGCCGAGCAGGGCGCCGCCGAGCAGGAACCCGATCAGGAAACCCGACGCCCCGAACAGCAGGCCGTCCTCACTCAACGGGGCAGCCGGCACGAAGCGGGACAGGGTCGCTTGGGCGATCGGCCGGTCGAGATGGCGGACGAGCGTGGCGAAGCGATGGAACGGCTCTGGCTCAGCCAGTTCGGCGCGGTCGCGCACGAGCGTGCCGAGCCGGACGAAGGCCCCCTGCCGTTGGTTGCCTTCGGCAACCAC
>Ga0302317_10000134_pt1 | contig 69825 bp, 69 predicted proteins | sample III_Palsa_N3_3_FD_200450 | JGI IMG/M metagenome (GOLD analysis project Ga0302317, IMG submission 200450) | Peat permafrost microbial communities from Stordalen Mire near Abisko, Sweden - III_Palsa_N3_3 | ecosystem: Environmental > Terrestrial > Soil > Palsa > Peat permafrost | place: Sweden...
CGCGATACAGTTTCCTGTATACACACTTTCCAGGCGTGCGCCTTCAACCGCTCGGCCACCCCTCCGCAATGCAAAGCCATGGTAGGGCAGATGCAAGGCGGCGGAAACTAGCGAAGCGCGGGGCGGGACGCAATCCCCTTGGCCGTGCGCGCCGCGAAACACAGCCCTTCGCGCGCGGCCCTGCTGCCCTTATGACAGACTTGGCCGCCGGCTTGCATCGGCACCGGCGGGGTTTGACACGGGGGAATGATGGATATCGCGGATCACGGGACGGTCGATGCCTATGCCAGGCGGGCGCTGTGGGCGTCGATGCTGGGCTATGCCATGGACGGGTTCGACCTGCTGATCCTGGGCTTCATGCTGAAGCCGATTTCGGCCGAGTTGGGCCTGAGCGGGGCCGAGGCCGGCTCGCTCGTCACCTGGACGCTGGGCGGCGCCGTCGTCGGCGGCGTGCTGTTCGGCATCCTCAGCGATCACGTCGGCCGCATCCGCGTGCTGACCTGGACCATCCTGATCTTCGCTTTGTTCACCGGGCTCTGCGCGCTGGCGACCGGCTACCGCGACCTGCTGGTCTACCGCACCCTCGCCGGCCTGGGCCTGGGCGGCGAGTTCGGCATCGGCATGGCGCTGGCGGCCGAGGCCTGGCCGACGCGTCTGCGCGCGCGCGTCTCGTCCTATGTCGGGCTCGGCTGGCAGGCCGGCGTGCTGCTGGCGGCGCTGGCGACGCCGTTGCTGCTGCCCTGGATCGGCTGGCGCGGCATGTTCGCGCTCGGCCTGGTGCCGGCGCTGGTCTCGTTCCTGGTGCGCCGCGCGGTCGGCGAGCCCGAGAGCTTCCTGGCGCACAAGCCCGCGACCGGCTGGCTCGCGTCGCTGCGGCTGCTGGTCAAGGATTGGGCGACGGTCAAACTGAGTTTCGCGCTGTTGGTGCTCTGCTCGGTCCAGAACTTCGGCTATTTCGGCCTGATGATCTGGCTGCCGAGCTATCTGTCGACCCGGTTCGGCTATGGCCTGACCCAGTCGGCGATCTGGACCGCCGTCACCATCCTGGGCATGGCCGCCGGCATCCTGCTGTTCGGTCAGCTGGCCGACCGGGTCGGCCGGCGGCCGGTGTTCTTAGGGTATCAGGCCGGGGCCGCGATGATGGTGCTGGTCTATTCGCAATTGACCGATCCAATCGCCCTGCTGATCGGCGGCGCGGTCATGGGCCTGTTCGTCAACGGCATGCTGGGCGGCTATGGCGCTCTGATGTCGGAGCTGTATCCGACCGCGGCGCGGGCGACGGCGCAGAACGTGCTGTTCAACCTGGGCCGCGCGGTCGGCGGCTTCGGCCCGCTCGTCGTCGGCGGCCTGGCGGCGGCCTACGGCTTCAGCGCGGCGATCGCGCTCCTGGCCACGATCTATGTGCTGGACATGATCGTGACCTACCGCCTGATCCCCGAACGCAAGGGTTTCGTCCTCGAGTGAACCGCGAACACCCCCAAAAAATACAATTGAAGGCTTTATTTTCTTGATGCGCCCTCATACCCTCATACTATCGCTCAGACCGTCATCCGCCCATTCGAAAGTCAAGACGACGGCCTTTGAATAAACCATATGCCATCAGCCTAGAACTTTGAGGACACAGCAGAATGTCGGACAGCACCGCCGCGGAAGATATCGATCGCCTGATTCGCGCGAACGTCGAACTGTCCAAAAAGAAAAGCGCCGGAATGAGCCTTGGGCTCACGCTGTTTTTCGGCCCGCTCGGCTTGTTCTACAGCGGAATCGTCTGGGGCCTCGCCATGACGGTCATCACGATCCTCGTGTCGCTGGTGACATTCGGCTTCGGCCTGCTGCTGATGTGGCCGATCAATCTTTTCCTGTCCTGGTGGCTGGTCAAGACCTACAACGACAAGATCGACAATCGCATCTTGAACGGCGTCTAGTGGATAAAATCAGACGGAAGCGTCCGTCTGATTTTCCCACAACGCATTGGCCTGATGGGCCGATTCACCTAACGCTTGGGGAGCGAAGCGTTAGGATCGGACCACTAGTCCTCCTCGCAGACCACTGCCGCCACCGGCGAACGCGGATGGGTCGCCCCGGAATTGATGCCGGTGCCGGTCGCGCGCATGACCGCCGAGGGCACGGCGAAATGGCTGGGATAGACCTGGTCCGGCACGACCTGGATCGGCAGCGCCGCGCCGATCTGCTCGATCCAGTCCGGGTCCATGGCGCCGTCGACCAGCACCGTCTCGGTGCTGGCGTCCAGCCGGGGCGTCGCGAAGGCGCTGTCGAGCGACAGGCCGTAATCGATCAGCATCGAAGTGAGCTGGGTCACCGCCGACAGGATCTTGCGCCCGCCGCAGGCCCCCAGCGCCACCCAGGGCACGCCGTCGCGCGTCGCCATCGTCGGGCACATGTTGGCGAGCGGCCGCCGGCCCGGCGCCAGCGAATTGGGCCGGCCCGGACGCGGGTCGAACCAGTTGATCGCATTGTTCATCAGGATGCCGCTCGACGGTAGCACGATGCGCGCGCCGAAGCGGGCGAGCAAAGTCACGGTCAGCGCCACCATGCTGCCGTCGCGGTCAACGACCGACAGGTGGGTCGTATTGCCCGAAGCACCGGCACCCAGCGTCGCCAGCCGGGTCTCGTGCGCGCCGCGCAGCGCCTCGGCATAGGCGCGGAAGCTCGCGCCGTCCGGCCGGCCGAGCGGCAGGTCGGGCAGCCTGCGGCCGATATCGTCCAGCGCCTGGATCACGGTCGGACCGCCGCTCAAAGGCCCGGCGAAATGCAGCCGCACGCCCTTGTAATCATGGGTCAGCGGCTCGCGCAGTTCGGCGTGGTAGCCGGCCAGATCGGCCGCCGTGATCGCGCTGCCGCCTGCCTTCAGATCCTGGGCGATGCCGGCGGCGAGATCGCCCTCGTAGAAATCCCGCCGCCCGGCCGCGGCGATGCGCTTCAGGCTGCGGGCGAGATTGCCGAGCGGCAGCGACCCGGCCGGCCGGTCGGACGGCGGCACGGCCGGCAAGCCACCGGGCAGATAGGTGGCTGCCGCCGTCGGGTCCTCGGCCAGATCGGCCGCGGCGAGCGAAATCGCCAGGCTCGACTGCCAGTCGAGCGGCAGCCCGGCCTCGGCCAGGCGGATCGCCGGCGCCAGCACCTCGGCCAGGCTCTTGCGCCCTAGGCTTTCGACCGCAAGCCCCAGCCCATCGACCGCGCCGGGCACGGTCGAGGCCTCGTAACCGCGATCGTTGCGCGCGCCCTCGACCGCCGGCCAGCCGAAGATCGAGCCGGTGGCACTGCCGCCGGCCAGCGGATAGCGCGCCGGATCGAGCCCGGCCGGCGCCACCGGGCCGAAATCGACGAACGTCACCTTGCCGGTCTTGGCGTCGGCCGCGACCATGAAGCCGACGCCACCGATGCCGCTCATCCAGGGTTCGACCACGCCCATCGCGAAAGCGGCGGCCACGGCGGCATCGACCGCGTTGCCGCCGGCGCGCAGCAGTTCGACGCCGGCCATTGCCGCCAGCCGGTGCTGGCAGGCGACCAACCCGCCGCGGCTGGTGCGCGCGGGCTTGGTGACGCGCCAGGTTTCGGTCTGCCAAGTGGGGTTCGTCATGAGGATCTCCCGCCCGGTCCCCCGTCGACGGGGACGCGCATTATCATATAGCATCGGCCGCGACCGCCGCCAGCCGCGGCGCAAAATCCTCACGCCAGGATACCGATCCGCCCATGCCGCTGCTGACCCCGCTCGAAGCCGAGGCCTTTGGCCTCAGCCTGCGCATCGGCGCCTGGAGCGCCGGCATGAGCCTGCCGCCGGCGCTCGCCGTCGCCTGGCTGCTGGCGCGCGGGCGGTTTCGCGGCCGGACGCTGCTGAGCGCGATCGTGCATCTGCCGCTGGTGCTGCCGCCGGTCGTGACCGGCTATGCGCTGCTGCTACTGTTCGGTCGGCACGGGCCGATCGGCGCCTGGCTGGAGAGCTGGTTCGGCTTCACCTTCGCCTTCCGCTGGACCGGCGCCGCCTTGGCGGCCGGCGTCATGGGCTTTCCCTTGGTCGTGCGCGCGCTGCAACTGTCGATCGAGGCGGTCGAACCGGGGCTGGAACAGGCGGCCGCCACGCTCGGCGCCCGGCCGGCGATGGTGTTCCTGACCGTCACCCTGCCGCTGATCCTGCCCGGATTGCTCGCCGGATTGCTGCTGGGCTTCGCCAAGAGCCTGGGCGAATTCGGCGCCACCATCACCTTCGTCTCGAACATTCCGGGCGAGACGCGCACCCTGCCGATCGCGATCTATACCCTGCTGCAGGTGCCGGGCACCGACGCCGCCGTGCTGCGCCTGTCGGCGCTGTCGGTCGCGGTCTCGGTCGTGGCCGTGTTCGGCTCCGAACTGGTGGCGCGCCGGCTGCGGCGCCGGACGGCCGGCGCATGAGCCTGTCGGTCGATATCGGCCTCAGCCGGCCCGGTTTCACGCTGGATGTCGCGTTCGACAGCCCGGGCGGCGTCACCGCGCTGTTCGGCCGGTCGGGCGCCGGCAAGAGCACGATCGCGGGACTGCTCGCCGGCTTGGTCAAGCCGGACCGCGGCCGCATTCTGGTCGATGGCGAGGTGCTGGTCGACCGGTCGGCGGGCATTTTCGTGCCGCCCCATCGCCGGCGCATCGGCAGCGTGTTCCAGGACGGCAGACTGTTCCCGCATTTGACCGTGCGCCGCAACCTGCTCTATGGCGCTTGGTTCGCCGGCCAGCGCGCAAGCGGCAAGCCTTTGTCGGACATCGTCGAACTGCTCGGCATCGGTCCCCTGCTCGAGCGCCGGCCGGCGACTCTGTCGGGCGGCGAGAAGCAGCGGGTCGCGATCGGCCGCGCGCTGCTGATGGCGCCGCGCCTCCTGGTGCTGGACGAGCCGCTGGCCGCCCTCGACCAGCCGCGCAAGGACGAGATCCTGCCCTATCTGGAGCGGTTGCGCGACGAGACCCGGCTGCCGATGGTCTATGTCAGCCATGCCCGCGACGAGGTCGTGCGCCTGGCCGACCGGCTGGTCGTGATCGAGGCCGGCCGGGTCGTCTCCTCCGGCCCGATCGCCGAGGTCTCCAGCCGGTTCGATGCCGCGACCGGCGCCGAACCCGCCGCCGTGCTGGCCGTGACGGTCGGCGCGATCGACCGGGCCCATGGGCTGGCGACGCTGGATTTCGCCGGTGGACGCCTGACCGTGCCGGCCGGGCGCCTGGTGCCGGGCCAGCCCTTGCGCCTGCAGATCCGCGCCCGCGACGTGGCGATCGCCATCGGCCGGCCGGAGGGCTTGAGCATCCTCAATATCCTGCCGGCGACGATCCTGGACATGCGCGACACCGGCCCGACCGCGGTGGGGTTGCGGCTCGATTGCGGGGGGACGGTGCTGGTGGCGGAGATCACGCGGCTGTCGGCCGAAGTGCTGGGACTGGCACCGGGGCGAGCGGTCTATGCGCTGGTCAAGAGCGTGTCGTTCGATCGACCTGCGGTGGAATGACGGGACCGTGCCGGTTCAAAAATAGCTGTGGACGGGCGAGAACAAACCCTCAAATCTACGATAGAGTGCAACGGCGAGATTTGATGCCTGATGTCCAAAGCACCTTATTCGTCTCTGGCGCTCGTCGCCGCGATGGCCCTTACCGGTTGCGCGACGGCAAGCATCGTTTCCGTCAAATCACCAGCGTACCAGGGCACGCCGCGGAGCCTGTTGATCATTGCCGCCTTGGGTCCGACCTTCCAAAGCCACACTTTAGCCCAACAGCCGCCCGACGATTCGCAGACGCGTTTCAAGCGAAAAATATCTGCGGTCTTACGGGCTTGCGGAATTTCCCCTGAGATCGAGATCGTCGATGGGGTTGCGACCCCGGCCAAGTCGGATGGGAGCGCCCAGTCCTCCACCCCCGATGCCATTCTCCGGATCCAAGCCGTGTGGGCCACTTCCCGCGGCATGACGGCGTTTCACCTGGATATGACGTCGGGCACAGGTGCGGCCGTCCTATGGCAAGCGGATATGAGTTTCCACGCCGGGGGCAGCGAGTCCGACAACGGCAATGTCTTGGCTAAGACCTTCATCGGACAAATGGTCCAGGACGAGATCCTACCCCAATCCTGCGTCTTCCTCTGAGCCGCACGGCGTGATCGCAGATTCCTAACATTCACCAGAGCCCATCCGCCGGACCGGTCGTCCGAAGACAAATCCAGAGAGACAGAGCCGATGCACCCAAAAGCCCCTCATGCGGCCTTAGCGCTTTTGGCGACGGCAATTTTGGCAGGATGCGCCAACGCCGACGTCCATTCGGCAAGATCAGTCGACTATGATCGGATGCCGAAAAGGCTATTCGTCAGCGCTTCGCTTGGCGCCGGCTTCCAGGATACGATCTTGAGCAAGAAGCGGACGGATTTTAGCAACGATTTTCATGCCGATCTCCAGTCCTGCGGCGTTCTCTCCGAAATCGCCTTTGTCGAGACCACCGCCCTTCATATCGTGACCGACGAGAGGATGAAGAGCTTCGCGCCGGACACGAGCCTCTCCATCCAATGGACGAATGCCGTCACAAGACCAAGCTCCTCGCTGACCGGAGACCCTTTGGTGGCAGGCGATTTCCATTTGGAGCTTATGACGCTGCCGGAGAAAATCGTGGTCTGGAACGCAAACATTCATCTGTCGGCCGGCCCCATGGGCATACTGGGAAACAACGGCGACGTCTTCGTGACATCGATCATCAATCGGATGGTCGCCGACAGGGTCCTGCCTGCGAATTGTCTGGTTCCGGTCAAATGACGCGCGCGGTTCTCTGCGCGCGGAGCTCAGGGCGGGCCGCCGCCTAAAACCGCGGCACCGGCAGGCTCTTGAATCCCGGCTTGGCGAACAGAAAACCCTGGAACAGGTCGATGCCCATCGCGCGCAGCACGCCCAGCTCCGCCTCGGTCTCGATCCCCTCCGCGATGATCTCGATCGCGAGTTCGCGGCACAGCCCGACCATCGCGGCGACGATCTTCCGCGCGACCGGCCTGGTGTCGATGTCGCGCGCCAGTTCGAGGTCGATCTTGATGATGTCCGGCTGAAATTCGGCCAAGAGATTGAGCCCGGCATAGCCGGCGCCGAAATCGTCGATTGCCGAGCGGAAATGATGCCGGCGGTATTCTTCCAGAATGCCGCGCAGATGGGCGCGGTCGACGACCTTTTCGCCTTCGGTCACTTCGAAGATGAGCCTGTCGCGCGGAAAGCCGACCCGTTTCGCCGCCGCCAGCGTCGCCTTGATGCAGGCCGCCGGCTGATAGACCGCGCCCGGGATGAAGTTGATCGAGAGCGCCGCGCCCGAGGCGGCCAGACCAAGCGCTTCTGCGGTTTCGATCGCCTTGACGCGGCAGGACTGGTCGAAGGCGTACATATTGTCCGCCGTAACCTGCGACAGGACCGACCCGGCGCCTTCGCCGCCCGGACCGCGCACCAGCGCCTCGAAGGCGAAAATCGATCGATCGCGCAGGTCGACGATCGGCTGGAACGCCATCTCATAGGGGAACGGGGGCGCCACACCGTCGGCGCAGGCGCCACATCCCATCTGTTGGGCCGCAAGCGAACTCTTGTCCAAAATGCCCCCGAGGTTCGGAAGAGGTGAAGCGCTCAATCGCGATCGTTCAACACCAGCGCCGCGACCTCGTCCCGGCCTTCGGCCCGCAAACCCTCCGCGACGCCCGTGCGGTCGGCCGCCGGACGGTTCTGGCTCATCTTCCATTTGCCGTCGATGCGCGTGATCGGCATGCGGAATCCCACGATGCCCTTCAGATGCGCCTGGATGAAATCCGGCGGCGCGTCATCGACGGCCCAGGGTGCTGTGCGGGGCCCCTCGTGCAGGTTGGTCAGGCGCGTCACTACGCCCAGCAGCTCTGCGGCGTCGTCGAAGAATTCGAGCGGCCCATAGGCGTGGATCGCGACATAGTTCCAGGTCGGCACGACCTTGCCGGTCTCGCGCTTGGTCGCGTACCAGCTGGGCGTGACATAGGCGTCCGGGCCCTGGAAGATCGCCAGCGCATCGACCCCGGCGACGGCGCCGCGGCCCTGCGGATTGCCCTTGGCCAGATGGCCGATCAGCGTGCCGTTCGGCCCCGCCGCGGCATCCAGCATCAGCGGCACATGGCTCGCGATCAACCCGTCGGCGCCCAGGCTGACCAGGGTGGCGAGCCCGGCGCCGCGGATGGCTTCGTGCAGGACGGCGAGATCGGATTGCTTGAAATGCGGGGGCACGTACACGGGCGGGTATCCAGTCGCTGGAGCGGGACTCCGGACCATGACGGTACGCCGCCCGGCCCGACAGGTCCGCTGTACGATAGCACATCGGACCAGTTCTGCCGCTTGACAGCGCGCCCTCCGCGCCGTGCTGTGGCCGTCTTCAGCGAAAGGGCCGGACATGCGCGTGGCGATTGCGGGACTGGGACGGATGGGGCGGGCGTTCGCCACCAAGCTCGCGGCCGAGGGCATGGCCGTAACGGTCTGGAACCGCACGCCCGGCCGGGCCGGCGCTTGGGCCGAGGCGCCGACCCCGGCGGCACTGGTCGCCGCCGCCGATATCATCCTGACCAGCCTGACCGACGATGCGGCGGTCGAGGCGGTCTATGCCGAATTGCTGTCCGGCCCGGTCGTAGGCCGCTTGTTCGTCGAGATGAGCACGATCCGGCCGGAAACGGTGCGCGCGATCGCGGCCCGGGTCGAGGCCGCCGGCGGCGGCCTGATCGACGCCCCGGTCGCGGGGGGCCCGGCCGTGGTCGCGGCGGCGCAGAGCCTGGCCTTCGTCGGTGGGGCGCCCGAGGATGTCGCGCGCGCCCGGCCGGTGCTGGAGCGCTTCTGCCGCAAGATCGCGCCGATGGGCCCGGTCGGCAGCGGCACGGTCATGAAGCTGGTCGCGAACCTGCCGATCGGCGTCTATTTCCAGGCGCTGGCCGAAGGCCTGGCGCTCGGCCGCAGCCATGGGCTGGATCTGGCGACGATGCTGGACGTGATGGTCGATAGTCCCGGCGCGCTCGCCGCCTTGTCGCGCAAGCTGCCGGCGATCCTGGGTCAGGGCGGCGATGTGCCGTTCGATATCGCTGGCGTGCGCAAGGATCTGCTGGCGATGACCGCCGCCTGCCACCGCGCCGGCGTGCCGACACCGGCCGCGACCGGGGCGCTCGGCGCCTATGCCGATGCGACGGCAGCCGGCTGGGGCGCCAAGGATTTCGCCACCATCGTCAATTTCTGGGCGGAAGAGCTAAGCCCTCTCCCGCCGTTCGCGGGAGAGGGCGCCGAGCGATAGCGAGGCGGGTGAGGGCGGTAAAAGCAGGACTCGGTTTACCACCGAGATGCGGCACCACCCTCACCCATCCCAACGCTCCGCGTCGGGCCCCTTCCCTCTCCCGCAAATTGCGGTAGAGGGCAAACCGGTCGTTACGACTTGGGCTGGACCGCCGGGGTGGCGGGCGCCGCCGGCGTCTTGGTATCGACCTTGGCGTCGCTCTTGGTTTCGGCCTTGACCGGGGTCTTCTTGGCGGCCTTGACCTTCTTCGTGCCGGTCTCGGTCTTGGCGACCGGCTTCACGTCGGTCTTGGGCGTGGTCTGGGCGGCCTGGGTGCCGAGCTTCGTACCGGGCGCCTTGACCGTCGCATCCTGCTTCACGGTCGCCGCGGCGGGGCTGGCCGAGGTGCTGACGCTGGCGGTCGTCGGCGCGATCGGGGTCTGCGCGAAGGCGAAGGCCGCCGGGGCCATCGCCAGAACACCGGCAACAAGAAGAGTACGCGGCAGGGTGATGAGCTTGGCAACCATGGTCTCTATTCCGTCCATCTGATCCGTCTCGGGGGTGAGACGCCATGATAACGGGGCGTCGGAGCGGGATAGTCCGCGACGAACCGATGGTATTGTCGTGGCGGAATTGCGGCGGTTTCGGACGCGAATGAGGCCGGACACATGGCTCGCATGCGGGGCGCCGCCGCCCCGCCGGACTTGACTCCGACGGCCTGCTCCTCTATCCCTCCGCCCCTGTCGCGGACCCTCAATGGGTTTCGCACGCCAGTCCGCGAGTATCGCGCACTGGCCTTTTTGTTTTGTCCGGATGAGGCCGCGCGATTGTTCGATAGTCTGACCACACGGCTTGGCGACGTTTTCGACCGGCTCCGCAAGCGCGGCGCCCTGTCGGAAGCCGACGTCACGGCGGCGCTGCGCGAAGTGCGCGTGGCCCTGCTCGAGGCCGACGTGGCGCTGCCTGTCGTCAAGGACTTCGTCAATGCCGTGCGCGACAAGGCGATCGGCCAGGACGTCGTCCGCTCGGTCAGCCCGGGTCAGATGGTCATCAAGATCGTCCACGACCATCTGGTCGAGGTGCTGGGCTCGGAGCAGGTCGAGCTCTCGCTCGCCTCGGTCCCGCCGATCGCCATGATGATGGTGGGCCTGCAGGGTTCGGGCAAGACCACGACCTCGGCCAAGATCGCCCTGCGCTTCAAGAACCGCGACAAGAAGAAAGTGCTGATGGCGTCGCTCGACGTCCATCGCCCGGCCGCCCAGGAACAGCTGGCCATTCTCGGCCGCCAGACCGGCGTCGACACGCTGCCGATCGTCGCCGGCGAAAAGCCGCTGCAGATCGCCGAGCGCGCCATGAAGGTCGGCCGGCTCGAAGGCTATGACGTCGTCATCCTCGACACGGCCGGCCGGCTGCATATCGACGAAGCGCTGATGATGGAGGTCGCGGCCGTCCGCGACCTGGTCAAGCCGCACGAGACTCTCCTTGTTGCCGACGCCATGACCGGCCAGGACGCGGTCACCGTCGGCAAGGCGTTCAACGACCGCATCGGCCTCAGCGGCATCGTGCTGACCCGGATCGACGGCGACGCGCGCGGCGGCGCCGCGCTCTCGATGCGCGCCATCACCGGCAAGCCGATCAAACTGCTGGGCACGGGCGAAAAGCTGGACGCGCTCGAGACGTTCCATCCCGACCGCATCGCCGGTCGCATCCTGGGCATGGGCGACGTCGTCAGCCTGGTCGAGAAGGCCGCCGAGACCATCGACCAGGAAGAGGCCGCGAAGCTCGCGGCCAAGATGGAAAAGGGCAATTTCGATCTGGACGACATGGCGGCCCAATTGCGCCAGCTGCGCAAGATGGGCGGCATGTCCGGCATGATGAACATGCTGCCCGGCATGGGCAAGATCAAGAAACAGATCTCCGAGGCCAACATCGACGACAAGATGATCAAGCGCCAGGAGGCGATCATCTCGTCGATGACCAAGGCCGAACGGAAGAACCCCAAGGTTCTGAACGGTTCGCGTCGCCGGCGGATCGCCGTCGGCTCCGGCACGTCGGTGCAGGACGTCAATAAGCTCCTGAAGCAGCATCAGGACATGGCGACGATGATGAAGAAGGTACAAAAGCTCGGCAAGAAGGGCTTCATGCGCCAGGGACTGGCGGGCCTGATGCCGGGCGGTGGCGGGAATCCGTTCGGCCGGTAACGGCCCGGGACCCATCGACCAAGGATTGCGACCCCATTTCGAATTTCGGTTTTTGTACAGAGAAGGAACCTACATGAGCCTCAAGATCCGGCTGGCGCGCGGCGGCGCCAAGAAGCGGCCGTTCTACAGCATCGTCATCGCCGACGCGCGCAGCCCGCGCGATGGCCGTTTCATCGAGCGTGTCGGCACCTACAACCCGATGGTCGCCAAGGACCATCCGGAGCGTCTGGTGCTGAAGGTCGAGCGCGTCAAGCATTGGCTGTCGGTCGGCGCCGCCCCCACGGACCGCGTCGAGCGTTTCCTGGCCGATGCCGACCTGGTCGCCAAGAAGACCCGCACCGAGACGCCGTCCCAGTCGGCGCCGAAGGCGAAGGCTCAGGAACGCGCCAAGCAGAACGCCGCCAAGGCCGACGCCGCGGCGAACGCTTAAAGCCTGCGACGACAAGCCTGCGCCATGCTCGACCGTCAGAAGCATCTCTGTATCGGCGTGATCACCGGGGCCCAAGGCCTGCGGGGAGCCGTCCGCATCAAGAGCTTCACCGCCGACCCGGTCGATATCGATGCCTACGGGCCGGTGTCGGACGAGAGCGGCAAACGGTCGTTCGAGCTGAAGTCGATCGGCCAGTCGAAGGGTGTCGTCGTCGCCACGCTGACGGGCGTCACCGACCGCAACGCGGCCGAGGCGCTCAAGGGCCTGCAGCTCTTCGTCTCCCGGGACCGGCTGCCGCCGGCCGAGGACGAGGAATATTACCACGCCGATCTGTTGGGCCTTTCGGCCGAGCTGGTCGGCGGCGAGCCGCTGGGCCGGATCACCGCCGTCTATGACTTCGGTGCCGGCGACGCGATCGAGGTGACGCAGGCCAGTGGCGCCGTGGTCATGGTGCCTTTCACCAAGGCCGCCGTGCCGACGGTCGATCTTTCTGCCGGCAAGGTCGTCATCGACCCGCCGGCCGGACTGTTCGACAAGCCGGAGCCGCCGCAGCCGCTTGAGCTGCAGGCGGAGATGGCCTCGGAGGTCGAATGACCTGGCCCGCGGCCGTGCTGACGCTTTTCCCGGAAATGTTTCCGGGGCCGCTGGGCTTGTCGCTCGCCGGCAAGGCGATGGCGCGCGGACGCTGGTCGTTGAAGACGGTGGATATCAGGTCGTTCGCGACCGATGCCCACCGGACGGTCGACGACACGCCGTTCGGCGGCGGGCCGGGCATGGTGCTGAAGCCGGACGTGGTCGACGCCGCCTTGCGCGCCGAGACGACGCCGGGACCGCGGATCTACCTCTCGCCCCGCGGGCGGGTGGTCGATCAGCGACGGATACGGGAATTGGTCGAAGGTCCTGGGGTCGTGCTGCTGTGTGGCCGGTTCGAGGGGCTCGACCAGCGGGTGATCGATGAACATGCGCTCGAGGAAGTCAGCCTCGGCGATTTCATCCTGTCCGGCGGCGAGCCGGCGGCGATCACCATTCTGGACGCCTGTGTCCGGCTGTTGCCGGGCACGGTCGGTGCGCCTGAAACGCTGATCGAGGAAAGCTTCGAGGCGGGTTTGTTGGAATACCCCCACTACACCAGACCACAGGTGTGGCGGGAACGTGCGGTGCCCGAAATTCTATTGTCGGGCAACCACGGCAAGATCAAGGCCTGGCGACAGGCTGCGGCAGAGGCGGCGACGAAGGGGCGACGGCCCGATCTGTGGGATCGGTACCAAGCCAAATCGACCGCCCGCCAAGGTGATAACGGAACTGAACGCGCGACCGGCCGACTTGCCGGCGCCATCGAGGAAGAGGTGTAGAAATGAACCTTCTGCAGACGATCGAGCAGGAGCAGGTCGACAAGCTGGTCGCCGAGCGCGGCGTGCCGGAATTCGGCCCGGGCGACACGATCAAGGTCAGCGTCAAGGTCGTCGAAGGCGACCGCGAGCGCGTGCAGGCCTTCGAGGGCGTGTGCATCGCCCGCAAGAACGCCGGCATCAACTCGAACTTCACGCTGCGCAAGATCTCGTACGGCGAAGGCGTGGAGCGCGTATTCCCGCTCTACTCGCCGCGCCTGACCGCGATCGAAGTGATGCGCCGCGGCGCCGTCCGCCGCGCCAAGCTGTACTATCTGCGGGGCCGGACCGGCAAGTCGGCCCGGATCACGGAGAAGGCCCGCTCGACCGCGCCGGTCGCCGCCAAGGTGGCCGAGTAAGCTTTATCGGACGGGCCCGGCCGACCGCGGCCGGCCCTTTCTGATGGCGAACGAACACCCGTGCGAGGCTGCGAGCCGCGCGCGGGTTTTCGTGCTGGTTACGCATGGGACGACCCTCCCCGCCGCCGCTGGACGTCGAGGGACAAATGTCGCCCTCTACCGCGGCGCGGGAGAGAGCGTCACGCTATTGCGCTGCGGCGAACTGAAACCGCCGCAATCTTTCCAAAAACGCACGTCCGGCGGAACAAAAAATCGGTACCGGCTTTTCGTCCTGGGAGTATCATCCGGCCTCTTTTCGCCGTGAGACCGAGGGAATCCGACCGTGGCGCAACCGCGTACGCTTTTCGACAAGATCTGGGACTGCCATCTGGTGCATCGCCAGGACGACGGCACCTGCCTGATTTATATCGACCGCCATCTGGTGCACGAGGTGACGAGCCCACAGGCGTTCGAGGGTCTGCGGCTGAGCGGCCGGACCGTGCGCCGCCCGGACGCGACGCTGGCGGTGCCCGACCATAACGTCCAGACGACCGATCGGTCGGTCGGCATCGCCGACGAGGAATCCCGCATCCAGCTCGATACGCTGGAGAAGAACGCGCTCGCCGCCGGCGTGATCTATATCGACGTGAACGACATCCGCCAGGGCATCGTCCATATCGTCGGGCCCGAGCAGGGCTTCACGCTCCCCGGCACGACCATCGTGTGCGGCGACAGCCATACCTCGACCCACGGCGCGTTCGGCGCGCTCGCGTTCGGCATCGGCACGTCCGAGGTCGAGCATGTGCTGGCGACCCAGACCCTGATCCAGCGCCCGGCCAAGAACATGCTGGTCGAGGTCGAGGGCGAACTGCCGCCCGGCGCCACCGCCAAGGATATCGTGCTGCAGATCATCGGCCTGATCGGCACCGCCGGCGGCACCGGCCATGTCATCGAATATGCCGGCTCGACCATCCGCGCGCTCGACATGGCCGGCCGCATGACGGTCTGCAACATGACGATCGAAGGCGGCGCCCGCGCCGGCCTGATCGCGCCCGACGAGACGACCTTCGCCTATCTGCAGGGCCGGCCGATGGCGCCCAAGGGCCTGGCCTGGGAGCAGGCCGTCGCCTATTGGCGCACCCTGCCCTCCGATGCCGGCGCGCAGTACGACAAGGTCATCCGCATCGATGCCGCCGATCTCGTCCCGCAGGTCACCTGGGGCACCAGCCCCGAGGACGTGCTGCCGATCACCGGCCAGGTGCCGAACCCTGCCCACATCGCCGACGAGGGCCGCCGCGCCGCCATGCAGCGCTCGCTGGATTACATGGGCCTGGTGCCGGGCACGCCGTTGGATCAGGTGCCGGTCCAGCGCGTGTTCATCGGCTCCTGCACCAACGGCCGCATCGAGGATCTGCGCGCCGCCGCCGCGGTGGCCGAGGGCCGCCATGTCGCGGCCGGCGTCCAGGCGATGGTCGTGCCCGGCTCGGGCCTGGTCAAGCACCAGGCGGAAGAGGAAGGGCTGGACAAGATCTTCCTGGCCGCGGGCTTCGAATGGCGCGAGCCCGGATGCTCGATGTGCCTGGCGATGAACGCCGACAAGCTGGAGCCGGGCGAGCGCTGTGCCTCGACCTCCAACCGCAATTTCGAGGGGCGCCAGGGTCGCGGCGGCCGGACCCATCTGGTCAGCCCGGCCATGGCGGTCGCGGCGGCGGTGACCGGCACGCTGACCGACGTGCGGAGCCTGGCCGCCCGACCGTGAGGCTGTTTCGTCTGATCCGGAACCTGGTCGCCGGCATCGTGGGCCTGGGGCTGTGCTATGCCGGGCTGGGCTTCGGCCTGGGCGCGCTCGCGACCGGCGATGCCGCCCCGGCCGGACCGGTCGCGCTCGCGATCCTGGCCAATCCGTTCCATTCCGACCTGGTGTTCCCGGTCACCGGCAATGGCGTGGATTGGGCCCTGCTGTTCGGCCTGCCGCCCGAGGCGCGCACCGTCGCGATCGGCTGGGGCAACCGGCGCTTCTATATGGAAACCCCGCAACTGTCCGATCTGAAGCCCGGCACGGTCGCCCTGGCCTTGACCGGGACCGGCGACAGCGTGCTCCATATCCAATGGTTTGCCGGCGAGCCGACCGGCGACGAGGTCCATGCGCTGAATGTGACCCCGGCGCAGGCCACGGCGCTGGCGCTCTATGTCGCCGGCTTCGTGGCCAAAGACACGACCGGGCATGTCGAGCGGTTCGACGCGTCCTACGGTTCGGACGACGCGTTCTTCGCGGCATCCGGCCGCTGGTCGCCGATCCTGACCTGCAACGAATGGCTGGGGCGAGGCTTGCGGGCCGCCCGTATTCGCACCGGCATCTGGACGCCGTTCGCCGACGGCATCCTGCGCCACCTGCCGGTCGTGTCTCCGGGCGCGGCCGGCGCCACACCAAGCCAGCAATCGGAAAGCGTGACGTGATGGAAAAATTCACGAGCCTGACCGGGGTCGCCGCCCCGCTGCCGATGATCAACATCGACACTGACAAGATCATCCCGAAGCAGTTCCTGAAGACGATCGAGCGGACCGGCCTCGCCCGCGGGCTGTTCGACGAGATGCGCTTCAACGCCGACGGATCGGAGAAGCCCGAGTTCGTGCTGAACCAGCCGGCCTATCGCCAGGCCAAGATCCTGGTCGCCGGTGAGAATTTCGGCTGCGGCTCCAGCCGCGAGCACGCGCCTTGGGCGCTGTTGGATTTCGGCATCCGCTGCATCATCGCGTCGAGCTTCGCCGATATTTTCTACAACAACTGCTTCAAGAACGGCGTGCTGCCGCTGATCGTGCCGGAAGCGGTCGTGGCGCAGCTGATGGAAGACGCCGGCAAGGGCGCCAACGCGGTGCTGACGGTCGATCTGGAAAGCCAGACCATCAGCCGCCCCGACGGCGAGAAGGTGCCGTTCCAGATCGATCCGTTCCGCAAGCATTGCCTGATCAACGGGTTGGACGACATCGCGCTGACCCTGGAAAAGGGCAAGTCGATCGACAGCTATGAAGACGGCCTGAAGCTGAGCCAGCCCTGGCTGGCGCCGGCGGCTTAGGCACCGAGTAAGCGGCACCGCCCCCACCCCAGCCCTCCCCCGCAAACTGCGGGAGAGGGAGCTTTTCTTAAGCCCTCTCCCGCCTGCGGGAGAGGGTTGGGTGAGGGTGTCACAGACGAAATGAACCATGGAGTTCGAAACGTGAGCGCGAACAAGAAGCTGCTGGTCCTGCCCGGCGACGGTATCGGCCCCGAGGTGATGGACGAGGTCGAGCGCGTCGTCGAATGGCTCGACAAAAAGCGCCGCGTGACCTTCTCGGTCGAGCGCGGGTTGGTCGGCGGCGCCGCCTACGATGCCGACGGCACGCCTTTGACCGATGCCACCCTGGACAAGGCCCAGGGCGCCGACGCCGTCCTGCTGGGCGCGGTCGGCGGCCCGAAATGGGAGACGCTGCCATTCGCGGATCGCCCGGAGCGCGGCTTGCTGCGCCTGCGCAAGGAGATGGCGCTGTTCGCCAACCTCCGGCCCGCCCAGGTGTTCGCGCCTTTGGTCGATGCCTCCAGCCTGAAGCCGGAGCTGGTGCGCGGGCTCGACATCATGATCCTGCGCGAACTGACCGGCGGCGTCTATTTCGGCGAGCCGCGTGGCATCGAGACCCTGCCCGACGGCCAGAAGCGCGGCTTCAACACCCAGAGCTACACGACGAGCGAGATCGAGCGCGTCGCCCGCGTGGGCTTCGAGCTGGCGCGCAAGCGCGGCAATAAGCTCTGCTCGGTCGAGAAGGCCAACGTCATGGAATCGGGCGTGCTGTGGCGCGAGGTCGTCCAGGCGCTGGGCGACAAGGACTATCCCGACGTCCAGCTGTCGCACATGTATGCCGACAATTGCGCCATGCAGCTGGTGCGCGCGCCCAAGCAGTTCGACGTGATCGTGACCGACAATCTGTTCGGCGACATCCTGAGCGACTGCGCCGCCATGCTGACCGGATCGCTCGGCATGCTGCCGTCGGCCTCGCTCGGCGGCGCCGACGAGAGCGGCCGGCGCAAGGCGCTTTACGAGCCGGTCCATGGCTCGGCGCCCGACATCGCCGGCCAGGGCAAGGCGAACCCGCTCGCCACCCTGCTCAGCTTCGCCATGATGCTGCGCTATTCGTTCGACATGGACGAGGACGCCAAGTTGATCGAGCAGGGCGTCGAGAAGCTGCTCGCGCAGGGCGTGCGGACGCCGGACATCAAGCTGGAAGGAACGCCGACGGTCACGACCCGGGAAATGGGTAAAGCCTTGATCGCCGAGCTGGAAATTCTCGCGCGAGACTGAACAACCCGCTATCGGCCGCAAGATTTCGCATGTGGCGCCATGGCAAAGACCCACGGGCGGCCTATGGAACGGGCCGCCCGTTTTGGTTTTGGCTCCCCGTCATCGCCCGGTCCGGTTCGGCCGATAGCCCGCGGCCTTGACGTCCCGCTCGCACAGATAGGCGCCGGACGTGGTCGATCCGTAGCGATCCTGGCCACGGTAGTAGAAGATCCGCGTCGTCAGATCGACCCAGACCACGACCTCGCCGGGACAATGCGCCTCGGCGTCGGCCCGGATCGGGAACTGGATGTCGTCGGCCGCAGTCGCCGCGGCCAAGGGCAGCAAGCCCGCCAAGCCCGCGACGAGCAATTTTCGGAACGTGCTCTCCAGCATGGAAGCCTCCGATCCCGTGTTACCGCACTACCCCCGCCGCCGCCAGATGCGGTCCCAACCGGCCCGTCAGAAACAGCCCCAGCATCCGATAGTCACTGATCAGCGACCAGAACGGATGGCCGAAGGTTTCCGGGCGATTATGCTCGACGCGGTAATGCGCCGTCCAGGCGAAGCCGTAGCCCAGCAGCGGCGCCGCCAGGACCCAGAACCATTGGCCGCTCGCGACCGCCAGCACGACCGCGCCCAGCGCCAGCAGGCTGCCGCAATAATGCAGCGCGCGGGTCTGGGGCTTGCCATGGGCGCGCAAGTAACGCTGCCAGAACGCCGCATAATCGAGCGCCCCATGGGTCTTGGTCAGATCGGCCATGTTTCCTCACGTCTTGTTTCGGTCGGGCGAGGCGCGCCTAGTGTTGCGCTGTTTTTCATCGCGGTCGAGGGTTTCATCATGGGCTATCGGGTTGCCGTCGTGGGCGCTACCGGCAATGTCGGCCGTGAACTGCTGACCACGCTGCACGAGCGGGAGTTTCCGATCGACGACATCGTGGCGCTCGCGTCCACGCGCTCGATCGGGTCCGAGGTGTCCTGGGGCGAGGACGATGTCCTCAAGGTCCAGGCGCTGGATACGTTCAGCTTCAAGGGCATCGACATCGCGCTGTTCTCGCCCGGCGCCAAGGTCTCGGCCATCCATGCGCCGCGCGCGGCGGCCGCCGGCACCATCGTGATCGACAACACGTCGGAGTTCCGCATGGATCCCGACGTGCCGCTGGTCGTGCCCGAGGTCAATCCGCAGGCGATCGGCCGCTATGCCAAGCGCAACATCATCGCCAACCCGAACTGCTCGACCATCCAGATGGTGGTGGCCCTGAAGCCGCTGCACGACATCGCCAAGATCAAGCGCGTCGTGGTGGCGACCTACCAGTCGGTCTCCGGCAAGGGCAAGGAGGCGATGGACGAGCTGTTCGTGCAGACCCGGGCGATCTATGTGAACGACCCGATCAAGCCGGAGCAGTTCACCAAGCGCATCGCCTTCAACGTCATCCCGCATATCGACAGCTTCATGGACGACGGCTCGACCCGCGAAGAATGGAAGATGGTGGTCGAGACCCGCAAGATCCTGGATCCGGAGATCCAGGTCAGCGCCACCTGCGTGCGCGTGCCGGTGTTCATCGGCCATGCCGAGGCGATCAATATCGAGTTCGAGAACCCGATCTCGGTCGAACGCGCCCGTGCCGCGCTGAAGGCCGCCCCCGGCATCACCGTGATCGACCATCAGGTCGACGAGGGCTATGTCACCCCGCAGGAATGCGCCGGCGAGGATGCCGTGTTCATCAGCCGCATCCGCAAGGACCCGACCGTCAAGCACGGGCTGTCGATCTGGGTCGTGGCCGACAATCTCAGGAAGGGTGCGGCACTGAACGCGGTGCAGATCGCGGAACTGCTCGACCGCGACCATCTGGCCCCGGCGGCGAAGAAGAAGCTCGGCGCCCACTGAGGCAAACGGCGTTTCGTCGCTTTAACGCTTCACCGCCGCACAGGCCAGGTGATGCAGCACGATCCCGCTGGTCGTCGCGACGTTCAAACTGTCGAACCCGCCGGCCATCGGGATCGCCACGGTGCGGGTCCGCGCCAGCAGTTCCGCCGGCAAGCCTGGCCCCTCGGTGCCGAACAGGGCCGCGACGCGCGGCGGCCGGGCAAGGCCAGCCAGCGGCGTTGCGCCGGCGGGGCTGAGCGACAAGGTCTCGAACCCGTGCCGGCCGAGCAGCTCGACCGCATCCTCGCCCGCGCCCAGCCGGGCGAACGGCACGATCAGGCTGGCGCCGACCGAGACCCGGATCGCCTTGCGGTAATGCGGGTCGCAGCATTGGCCGTCGAGGATGACCGCATCGGCGCCGAAGGCGGCGGCGTTGCGGAAGATGCCGCCGATATTGTCATGGTTGGTGATGCCGAACAGCAGCACGACCAGCGCACGCGGGCCCATCCGGGCGAGCAGTGCCTCCGCCGAAGGCGGCGGCTCGCGCCGGCCGATCGCCAGGATGCCGCGGTGCATGGGAAAGCCCGCGATGCCGTCGAACACGGCTTGGCTCGCGCGATAGAGCGGGATGTCGTCGGGCAGGTCCGCCAGCAGCGGCCGCAGGCCGTCGGCGCGCTTGTCGACCACCAGGGCCGAGACCATGCGGTGCCGGGCGCTGGCCGCCAGCACCTTCAGCACCACCTCGCCCTCGGCGATGAACTGCCCGTCGCGGCCGACCAGGTCGCGCTCGCGGATATGGCGATAGGCCGCGATGCGCGGGTCGTCCGGGTCGTCGATCGGAATGAAGTCGGTCACGCCCAGGTTTTAGCCGACCCTCGGGCCGGCGGGCGAGTTATTTCGCGGCGGCTTAGCCCGCGGCGGGCGGCGGGCCGGCCAGCAGCGAGATCGCTTCCTTGCTGAGGTCGATCTTGTCCTTGACCGTGCGCTCGCCGACCGTGGTGTGCAGCAGGGCGTTCTGCGTGCCGACGGCGGCCGACGCCGACGGCGGCGAACTCAGCAAAGACGAAATCGGGGAGATGGACATCTGAATGCACCTTCAAGGTCGACGGGTCGCGGCACTTGGTGCCGCCCGTGTGATGAACACCTTGTATCGCACAATGATACCGCTCGAACGACAAGAGAATACATGGCATTTTCGGTACCCGTCGATATCTCCCCCGCCTCCGCCGGAGTAAACGTCATGAAACGGGCCGACCTGACCGAGAAGATCCTGGATATCAAACGCGACCGCGACCTCAGCTGGGCCGCGATCGCGGAAGCGATCGGCGGCACGTCGCCGATCCTGATTACGGCGGCACTGCTGGGCCAGATGAAGCTGACCAAACCCCAGGCCGCCCGGGCGGCTACCCTGTTCGGCCTGACCGCGTCCGAGGCCAAGCTCTTGAACGAGCCGCCTTATCGCGGCTCGATCCCGGCCCTGCCGCCGACCGATCCGCTGATCTATCGCTTCTACGAACTGGTCATGGTCTATGGCACGACCTTCAAGGAACTGATCCAGGAGGAGTTCGGCGACGGCATCATGTCGGCGATCGATTTCGACATGAAGCTGGAGCGTGAACCGAACGCCAAGGGCGACCGGGTCAAGCTCAGCCTGTCGGGCAAGTTCCTGCCCTATAAATATTACGGCAACGACGAGGAGACGCCGGAATACGGGTTCAAGAATCCCTAGGCCTGGATAGCGCTGCGACCCGACCCATCGCAAGGCGATGGGTCGGGTGACCTCATCCCGCCGACTGGCGTGCCCGGTCGAACATGGCCCAGACACCGTCGTTGCCGTCCCAGCTGCCGCTGGTCGCCCCCTTGGAATATTCGGTCGCGCGCTGCTCGAAGAAATTCGCGTGCTCGACGCCGTTCAGGATCTCGACCAGCCACGGCAGCGGATGCGGCTTCACCTGGCGGTAACCGCTTTCTTCGACCGTGAAATAGCCGAACACCGGCGTCAGCTTGAGCTGGGTCAGGCGCCAGTCGGCGATGTAGCGGATATATTGCTTGATCTCTTCCGGCGTCATGCCATCGATATGGCCCAGACTGAAGGCCAGCTCGATGAAGCGCTCTTCCAGCCCGACCATGGTCTTGGCGACATCGATGATGTCGTCGCGCACCGAGGCCGTGACGGCGCCGGTCTCGCGGTTCCATTCATGGTACAGGCGGGTGATACCCTCGCAATGCAGGCTCTCGTCGCGCACCGACCAGCTGACGATCTGGCCCATGCCGTTCATCTTGTTGTGGCGCGGGAAGTTCAGCAGCATGGCGAAGCTGGCGAACAGCGACATGCCTTCGGTGAACGAGCCGAACATGGCGAGCGTGCGCGCCACGTCGCCGACCGTGCCGACGCCGAACGTGTGCATGTAGTCGGCCTTGGCGCGCATCTCGTCATAGTCGCGGAACGCCTCGAACTCCGCCTGCGGCATGCCGAGCGTCTTCAGCAGCAGCGCGTAGGCGTCGATATGCACCGTCTCCATGTTGGAGAAGGCGGCCATCATCATCTGCAGTTCGAGCGGCTGGAACAGCGGGATGTAGCGCTTCAGGTAATTGTCGCCGACCTCGACGTCCGACTGGGTGAAGAAGCGGAAGATCTGGGTCAGCAGATTGCGCTCGGCATCCGTCACCCGGTCCGACGCCCAATCGCGGATGTCGGATCCGAGCGGCACTTCCTCGCCCATCCAATGGGTCTGCTGCTGGCGCTTCCAGAACTCGTAGGCCCAGGGATAGCGGTTGATGTCGTAGGTGCCGGTCGCGGTCAGCAGGCCGACCTTGCCGGTGCCGATCAGCGTGCGTGGGTCGAGAGAGACGAGGCTGCCGGTCGCGGGCATGATCACTGACATGCCAGGCACTCCTCATAGTCGCGCCGTTCGACCGGGGCGTCGATCCGGCGTTCGGCCTTCTCCTGGCTGCCGGCGAAACCGGCGCGGCTCAGCGACTTGGAGCGACAATAATACAGGCTTTTGACGCCGCGCTTCCAGGCGGACCAGTGCAGCATATGCAGGTCCCATTTATCGATGTCGGCCGGCAGATACAGATTGACCGACTGGCTCTGGCAGATGAACGGCGCGCGGTCGGCGGCGAATTCGATGATCCAGCGCGGGTCGATCTCGAACGCGGTGCGGAAGATCGACTTCTCGTCGTCGGTGAGGATGTCCAGATGCTGGACCGAGCCTTCCTGCTCGACGATCGACTGCCAAACCTCGGGCGTGTCGGCGCCCTTTTCGGCCAGCAGCTTGGTCAGGTACGGGTTGCGCACGACGAAGGCGCCGCTGAGCGTCTTGTGATTATAGACATTGGCCGGGATCGGCTCGATGCAGGCGCTGGTGCCGCCGCAGATGATGCTGATCGAGGCGGTCGGCGCGATCGCCAGTTTATGGCTGAAGCGCGCCTGCATGCCGCGCTCGGCCGCATCCGGGCAGGCGCCGCGCTCGGCCGCGAGCTCGACCGAGGCCGCATCGGCCTCGCGCCGGATCTTCTTGAAGATGCGCAGGTTCCACGACTTGGCGAGCGCGCTCTCGAACGGAATGCCGCGCTGCTGCAGCATCGAATGGAAGCCCATGACGCCGAGGCCGACCGACCGCTCGCGCATCGCCGAATAGCGCGCACGCGCCATGCTGTCCGGCGCGACCGTGATGAAATGGGTCAGGACATTGTCGAGGAAACGCATGACGTCCTCGATCAGGCCCGGCTCGTCGGCCCACTCGTCCCAGGTCTCGACATTCATCGAGGCCAGGCAGCAGACCGCCGTACGTTCCTGGTCGCGATGATCCATGCCGGTCGCCAGCGTGATCTCGCTGCACAGGTTCGAGGTCGAGACCTTGAGCCCCAACTCGCGCTGATGCTTCGGCAGCGCGCGGTTCACGGTATCGATATAGAGCAGGTACGGCTCGCCGGTCTGCAGGCGGGTCTCCAGGATACGCTGCCACAATTGGCGCGCGTCGACCTCGCGCAGCACGTCGCCCGACTTCGGGCTCTTCAGCCCGAACAGGGCGCCGTCGCGCACGGCCTCCATGAATTCGTCGGTGATGTTGATGCCGTGATGCAGGTTCAGGCCCTTGCGGTTGAAATCGCCGGACGCCTTGCGGATCTCGAGGAACTCCTCGATTTCCGGATGATGGATGTCGAGATAGACCGCCGCCGAGCCGCGGCGCAGCGAGCCCTGGCTGATGGCGAGCGTCAAGCCGTCCATGACATGGATGAACGGGATGATGCCCGAGGTCTCGCCAGCGCCCTTGACCGGCTCGCCGATCGAGCGGACCTGACCCCAATAGGTGCCGATGCCGCCGCCGTTGGAGGCGAGCGCCACATTCTCGTTCCAGGTATCGACGATGCCGTCGAGCGAGTCCGGCACGGAATTGAGGAAGCAGGAGATCGGCAGGCCGCGCGTGGTGCCGCCGTTCGACAGGATCGGCGTCGCCGGCATGAACCATAGCTTCGAGATCGAATCATACAGGCGCTGGGCATGGCGCACGTCGTCGCTGAAGGCGCAGGCGACGCGGGCGAACATGTCCTGATAGCTTTCGCCCGGCAGCAGATAGCGGTCGCGCAGCGTCGCCATGCCGAAATTGGTCAAAAGCGCGTCGCGGCCCCGGTCGAGCACCAGATCGGCCGGCTTCGGCTGCTGGAACAGCGGGCCGCCCATCGGCGCATGGCGCGCGGGTTCGGCCGCGACGGGTTCCGGCTCAAGGGCCGGCTGCTGGGCCTGTCTGGCCTTCGGTTCAGGCTGCTGCGACCCGGCGAGGGGAATTAGATTGCCATCTCGGTCGAAATCAAAAGCCAGCGCTGACATCGGGGACCCCATTCTTCTTGAAACGACGGGGCCTCGAATCGGACGCGTCTCCACCCTGTCGGATGGACCAGCGACCATCGGGCACCCCGCCCGCGGACGTCTTCTTCAGTCGCGGCAGGTATCCTGGCTCGCGGGTCGCGGCGGCTGTCTGGCCTTCCCGGCGCCCCCCGGCACCAGTGACGCTGATCGACAGCCGCTCGCCGCATACAGTTGCGGGGGCAGCACCGGCCTTACCGCCCGCAGGCGATGCACCGACTTCCCTCTTAGCCCCAGATCTTGCGATCGGGAGAACCTCGACTGGCTAGATTTAGCGCTGGGACGGTGACTCCCGTCAAGATCTGTTTCACACGCAGATGCCCCGCCGGGCCGCGAGGCGGCGGGCCGCCAGGGAAAAATATTTCGCCGTCGTTCCGGGCGGCCGGACCGGGGCGGCACGAATTGATGGGCCAGGGTCCACAGCACCGCATGCTGGGGCGCACTTTCGGGGAAGAAGCTCGACACGCCGACGGTCTGCCCCAGGTCATCGATGGCGTTGGCGACCGCGATCCCTGTCACCGTGGGGCTGAGATTTCCGAACCTGATGGACGGTGGCGGCGTGCGCGACAGTCGTCGCGAGCGGCGCGGTCAGAGCGACGGCAAGAGGCTCGAGCAGCGCATTTTCCGTCCTCCCCAGGGCCGGTCGCGCGCAGACGCGCCAGCGTCCGCCGCGACAGGGCGGTTCGAAAGAGCTGCAACATGCGCGGGAGGGAATTTGCGGAGAGCGCGACAATAGCACGGATCGCCCGCCCTTGACCCTGGGGCATGCCCATGCCCATGTCCGGGCGGAAGACACGTCCCATCGAAACGAGCGGCGCCCTGGAGGCCGACGGAATGGATCGTTCGCCCCGGACCGAAGCGGTGTTGCGCTGGCTCGGCTGGACCGTCGTCATGGCCGGCTGCATGCTCGGCCTCCGATGGGGCGCGGACATGGTGGCGATGCCCCATGGCCCCATCCGGGCCGTCTTGATCTGCGGCATCAGCGGCGCGGTCGCGTCGGTGTGTTTTCCCTACAAGGCGACTTGACCGCCACTGACCTTGATGCGCCCCGTGACGCGGGCGCCCTCCCAAGGGTGATGGGGGGCGTGGAAAAGAGCGCGTGCCTATGGTATTTCTACCGGAGGGTGATAGACGCATCTGAATTCGCGAGAGGTCGAGGATGGGCCGCCGGACAATTCCACCGCCTCCAACCCGGTTCGGGCCGCAGGGCGGCGCCGTTCAACGGAAGGCGACGGGCACAAAGCATATCGTCCCGCCGCCGCCGATCCCGCCGATCAGAAGCCTCCCCAATTCGATACCCGTCCAGGCCAAGCTCGCCTCGCCGTCCGGTCGGTCGGCCTTTGAGCGACTTACGGCGCCACCACCACCCGTCCCGGGACGGCCGCGCATCGTTCAGAGGATGAACGAGACGGTTACGTCGGGGCGAGAAAAGCGAACCGTGAAACCGAAGAAATTCGATGAGGATTTCCTCGGGTACTCCTTCACCGACTCGTCGAAGTACGACGAGGGGTTCGAGAAGTTCCAGGATGTCGGGAAGAGCAATTTCGACGAGGAAACCGGCGGCATCGAGCAAGACGACGGCTACGTGCCCGAGGCGGAACCCGAACTTCCGGGGGATTGGCGTCTTCCCGGTGATTACGAACTTTGGCCCTATCGGCGCCCGGGCTGGATCCCCGGCACCTACGCGAAACTGGCCTTAGCGCAGACCGACGGCAATAAACGGCTGATATGCGGCGAGTGCGGCAAGGAGATAACCCTAAAATACGGCAAGGAAGAATGGGTCACCAAGAACAGCAAGACCTATAAGTTGACCCGCCCCCCAATCGATCACTTCTCACCGGATTGGATCGTCAGGCTTTCCAATCTGAAGACCGAAATCAGCCTCGCCATTCAGAAGGGCAACAAGCCCACCAACCAGGAGATACGGGCCGAGGTCATCAAGGCCTTCCACGACTCTCCCCTGCGGGTGACCCATATGCTCTGCAATTCCGCGCGACCGAAGAGCTATGGCTGACAGGCTGGCTCACACGTCCAAATTCGACACGTTCAGCGCATTGGTCTGGATGAATTCCCGGCGCGGCTCGACAATGTCGCCCATCAGGGTCGAGAAGGTTTCCTCGGCCGAATCCTCGTGGCTGACCTTGACCTGCAGCAGCGCGCGGGCGTTCGGATCGAGCGTGGTTTCCCACAGCTGGTCCGGGTTCATTTCGCCCAGGCCCTTGTAGCGCTGCACTTCGACGCCCTTGCGGCCGAACTCGACCACGGTATCCAGCAGCTTGGTCGGGCCTGGGATCTTGGTTTCCGTGTCGCGGATCTGCAATGTCGCCGGCGCATCGAACGTGCCGAGCAGATAAGGCCGCTGATCGTCCAACCGCCGCGCTTCCTGGCTGCGCGCCGAGATCGGATCGATGACGTAACGTTGCTGCAACCCGCGCACCATGCGCATGAAACCCACGCCCTCGCCCTCGACCACGGCCGACTTCCAGGCCTCCTCGTCGGGGTTCGACAGGCGGTCCATGCGGCGGGCGGCTTCGGCCGCGGCGGCGGCCGCTAGGGTCTCGTCGGCGAACACGCCGGGCGCGAACAGGCCGGCGATCGCCGCCTGCTCGATCAGGTCCTTGTTGCCGATCTTGCGGGCGAGCGGCTCGACCCAGCTGCGGCACGAGCGCGCCTTGTCGACGAGGTCGCGCAGATCGTTGCCGCCGCGCTGCTGGCCGTCGGCCTGGATCAGCACCGCGCCGTTCAGGCCGGAGCTGATCGAATATTCGTCGAGCGCCGGATCGTCCTTCAGATAGACCGCCTGGGACGAGCCGCGCTTGGCGCGATAGAGCGGCGGCTGGGCGATATAGAGATAGCCGCGCTCGATCACATCGCGCATCTGCCGGAAGAAGAAGGTCAGCAGCAGGGTGCGGATATGGCTGCCGTCGACATCGGCGTCGGTCATGATGATGATCTTGTGGTAGCGCGTTTTCTCGGCGTTGAAATCGTCCGGCCCGATGCCGGTACCGAGCGCCGTGATCAGCGTGCCGATCTCCTGGCTCGACAGCATCTTGTCGAACCGGGCGCGTTCCACGTTGAGGATCTTGCCTCTGAGCGGCAGGATCGCCTGGAATTTACGGTTGCGGCCCTGCTTGGCCGAGCCGCCGGCGCTGTCGCCCTCGACCAGGAAGATCTCGGACTGGGCGGGATCGCGCTCCTGGCAATCGGCCAGTTTGCCCGGCAGATTGGCGAAATCGAGCGCGCCCTTGCGCCGGGTCAGTTCGCGCGCCTTGCGCGCGGCTTCCCGCGCGGCCGCGGCCTCGACCGCCTTGGCGATGACCTTGCGCGCGTCGGCCGGATGTTCCTCAAACCACTGCTGCAGCTTGTCGCCGATGATCGCCTCGACCACGGGGCGCACTTCGGACGAGACCAGCTTGTCCTTGGTCTGGGACGAGAATTTCGGGTCCGGCACCTTGACCGACAGCACGCAGGTCAAGCCCTCGCGCGCGTCGTCGCCGGTCAGGGCGACCTTCTCGCGCTTGGCGATGCCGGTCGCGGTCGCGTAATTGTTGATGGTGCGGGTCAGCGCGCCGCGGAATCCGGCCAGATGGGTACCGCCGTCGCGTTGCGGGATGTTGTTGGTAAAGCACAGCATCGATTCATGGTACGAGTCGGTCCATTGCATCGCGACTTCGACGGTGATGCCCTCGCGCTCGCCCGACACCACAATGGCCGGGGCATGCAGCGCCTGCTTCGCCTTGTCGAGATAGGCCACGAACGCCTCGAGCCCGCCCTCGTAATACATCGTGACCGACTTCCACTCGGCCGTGCGCTGGTCGTTCAGCACCAGGGTCACGCCCGAATTCAGGAAGGCCAGCTCGCGCAACCGATGCTCCAGCGTGCCGAAATCGAAATCGACCTTGGTGAAGGTCTCGGTCGAGGGCAGGAAGGTTACCTGGGTGCCGGTGCGGAGCGTGCCCGGGCGCTTGCTGTCGTCCGGCATCATCGGCGCCAGGCCGGTGATCTCCAGCTTCGACACCGCGTCGCCATGGGCGAAGCTCATCGTATGTTCTTTGCCCGAGCGCCAGATCACCAGATCCAGGCGGCTCGACAGCGCGTTCACGACCGAGACGCCGACGCCGTGCAACCCGCCCGAGACCTTGTAGGAATTCTGGTCGAACTTACCGCCGGCATGGAGCTGGGTCATGATGACCTCGGCGGCCGACACGCCCTCTTCCTTATGCACATCGGTCGGGATACCGCGACCGTTGTCGCGCACCGTGACCGAGCCGTCGGGGTTCATGGTGACCTCGACCGTGTCGCACCAGCCGGCCAGCGCCTCGTCGATCGCGTTGTCGACGACCTCGTACACCATGTGATGCAGGCCCGAACCGTCGTCGGTGTCGCCGATATACATGCCCGGACGCTTGCGCACCGCATCCAGGCCGCGCAGCACCTTGATCTGGTCGGCGCCGTAGTTTTCGGCCGACGGGTCCTGATGGTGGGGTACGGGCTCACTCATGATCGATCACTATTCTCTTCAGGCTCTGTCGACGCGGGATAGCGGGCATCGAACGGCATAGTCTAGAACGAAATTCGGGCCAGGTCGGGGCAAATTGCCCGCCCGGCGGGAATGGGCGGGTCAATCACCGGGCATGGGACACGGCATGGAGCGCCGCCCCTTCCGCCACGGTCAGGAAATCGGCACGGCCGCCAAGCTCGGCGAACAATTCCGGGTCGGTCCCGGTCAGCCAGGCCTGGCTGCCGAGCGCCACGATCTCGTCGAACAAAGCGCGCCGGCGGGTGCGGTCCAGATGGGCCGCGACCTCGTCCAGCAGCAGCACGGGCGCCGCCCCCTTGGCACCGGCCTGCAGCCGGGCATGGGCCAGCACGATCGAAATCAGCAGCGCCTTCTGCTCGCCGGTCGAGCAATCGACCGCGGCGGCGCCCTTGGCGGCGTGATGGACCTTGAGGTCGGTACGGTGCGGCCCGACCGAGGCGCCGCCGATCTCGGCATCGAGCCGGCGGTTGGCGCCATATTCCGCGCGCAATCTGTCCTCGACCGCCAGCGCCGGCATGGTCTCGAGCCAGGCATCGATGCCGCCGTCGAGGCTGAGGCGCGGCGACGGAAAACCGCCGGCCGGGCGCGACGCGGCCCGGTCGAGCCGGTCGGCGACCTCGCGCCGGGCGGCGGCGACGGCGACGCCCTCGCGCGCCAGGGTCTCTTCCAGCACCGACAGCCATTGCGGGTCGGCGCCACCGGCACGCAGCAGCTTCGCCCGTTCGCGCAGCGCCTGCTCATAGCCGGCCAGCCGGGTCGCATGGGCCGGGTCGTAGCCGAACACCAGCCGGTCGAGAAAACGGCGGCGCGGCGCCGCGCCCTCCTGGAACAGCCGGTCCATCTGCGGCGTCAGCCACACGAGATTGAGATAGCCCGCGAGCGCTGCCTGACCCTTGACCGCCTGGCCATCGATCCGGACTAGGCGCCGGTCGCCCGTCGCGCTGGTGCCGTCGCGGCCGGTACCGATCGCGACCAGGCCGTTGGGGGTCGCCAGGCGCGCGGCGACGGCCCAGGGCCGCGCGATTTCCGGTGTCGCCTCGCCGCCCATCAGGGCCGGGCGCCGGTCGATCTCGCCCAGGCGCGCGCGGCGCAACCCCCGGCCCGGCGCCAGAAACGACACGGCCTCGAGCAGATTGGTCTTGCCGGCACCGTTCGGCCCGGTCAGCACCACCGGCCGGGCATCGACCTCCAGCCGCGCGGTCTCGTAGGAACGGAAATCGGTCAGGTCGAGCCGCAACACGGCGACGGGAGCCCCCCCGGCGCGCACCGATCCCGTCGCCTCGAACGGGATCGAGGACAGGCCGGCGGCACTGTCGGGCGTGTAGGCGCTGTCCAATCGACTTACGGGATCACCGGGCTGCGTGGATTCGGGCGGGTATTGGATCAAAGCTTGAAGAAACCCCGCGGAAATCCGTCGTTTTTTCTCCGGCTATCGGAGCGGCTCGAAGCCCCGGAGTTTACACCGCCCGCCGCCGGATCAGAAGCCCAATCGCCATTCGAGGCGCGCGTGCGTGTGCGCGGGGGACACAGCCGACTTATTTCCGCCGTTTCCCCCGGACTTTATCGACCCCGCGGGTGTTGTCCCCCATGCAGGCAGCTTGACCTTGTGACCCGTTCGATCGAAAGCCCCTCTCGTGACAGTGCCGCCCGTCGAACTGGACCGCCCGGAGACCGAGCTGGAACAGCGGCTGCATCAGCAGGCGCTGCTCGCCGAGCTGGGCCATATCGCGCTGACCGACGTGACGCTCGATGCGTTGTTGGGCGAGGCCTGCCGGCTGACCGCGCTCGGCCTGGGCATTCAATATTGCAAGGCGCTGGAGTACCAGCCGGACGAAGGCCGCTTCCTGGTCCGCGCCGGGGTCGGCTGGCACGAGGGCGTCGTCGGGCACGCGACCATCGGCGCCGATCTCGCTTCGCCGGCCGGCTATGCCTTCCAGACCCGGCGGCCGGTCATCTCGAATCATCTGGCCGAAGAAGAACGGTTCCGCACGCCCGAACTGCTGGTCGAGCATGATATCCAGCGCGCCATCAATGTGATCCTCGACGGCCAGGATCCGCCGTTCGGCGTGCTGGAGGCGGACAGCCCGACCGACGGCGATTTCACCGAGCGCGATCTGGCCTTCCTCGAAGCCGTCGCGAACCTGCTGGGCATGGCCGTGCAGCGCCATCGCGGCGATGCGGAGATCCGCCGGCTGAACGAGACGCTGGCGAGCCAGGTCGAGGAGCGGACGGCGCAGCTGCAGGCGAGCCAGCACCAGATCCGGCTGTTCTACGATCATTCGTCGGAATGCCACGCGCTGCTGGTGGTCGCAGAGAGCGGCGAGTTCGTCTATGAGGAGCTGAACCCGGCTGCCCTCAGGCTCTATGGCAAGACGCGCGACGAGGTGGTCGGCCACACGCTGGGCGCGGTGCATACGCCGGAGTCCGCGACCGAGATCGCGCACGCCTTGAACGAGGCGCTGGCGACCGAGCGACCGGTGCGCTATCAGCGCGCCCAGGGCGCGTCCTTGATCGATGCCATCGCGGCGCCGGTCCCGGCCCATCCGGGCGAGGCCCGGCGGGTGGCGGTCAGCGCGCGCGACGTGACCGAGAGCCGGCACCTCGAGGAGCAGCTGCGCCAGGCGCAGAAGATGGAGGCGGTCGGCCAGCTGACCGGCGGCGTCGCCCATGATTTCAACAATCTGCTGACCGTCGTCATCGGTAATCTGGATGTGATGGAGCTGGGCCTGACCGACGAGCGGCTGGTCCGCCTGCTGGGCGCAGCCCGGCGCGGCGCCGAACGGGCGGCGACGCTGACCCATCGCCTGCTGGCCTTTTCGCGCAAGCAGCCGCTGGCGCCGCAGCCGGTCGACCTCAACAAGTTGGTCGGCGGCATGTCCGACCTGCTGCGCCGGTCGCTCGGCGAGACGGTGACGATCGACACCTCGCTCGCCGGCGACCTGTGGCAGACCAGCGCCGACGCCAACCAGATCGAGAACGCGCTGCTGAACCTGGCCCTGAACGGCCGCGACGCCATGCCGTCCGGCGGCAAGCTGACGATCGGCACCGGCAACGCGGTGCTGGACGCGGCCTATGCCGCGCGCTATCCGGAGGTCGCGCGCGGCGAGTATGTCCTGCTGTCGGTCAGCGACACCGGCACCGGCATGAGTGCCGAGACGCTGGCCAAGGCGTTCGAGCCGTTCTTCACGACCAAGGACATCGGCAATGGCAGCGGCCTCGGCCTGAGCATGGTCTATGGCTTCGCGCGCCAGTCGGGCGGCCATGCCGCGATCAAGAGCGCCCCCGGCCACGGCACCACGGTCGAACTCTACCTGCCGCGCCTGATCGCCCCCGCCGTGGCAGCCGAGGCGATCGCCGTGGTGCCGATGCCGGACAGCCGGACCGGCGAGATCATTCTGGTGGTCGAAGACGACGAGGATGTCCGCGCCTATAGCGTGACCGCGCTGGAGACGCTCGGCTATGTCGTCCATGCCGCGCGCCATGCCGAGGAAGCGCTCCGGCGCCTGGACGAGCTGGCCCACGTCGATCTGCTGTTCACCGACGTCGGTCTGCCCGGGGGCACCAACGGCCGCGAGCTGGCCGAGGCCGCCATGGTCGCGCGCCCGGGCCTGAAGGTGCTGTTCACCACCGGCTATGCCAGCCGCGCCGTCGTCCGCGACGGCACGCTCGACCCCGGCATCGACATGATCGGCAAGCCGTTCACGCTGAAGGACATCGCGCTGAAGCTCCGCGATGTGCTGGATCGCTGAATAGGCAACGCCGGCCGACTCGGTCTCAGCCTTCTCTTCCACGAATCAAAGGGGCCACCCGGTCGGATGGCCCCCTCGATTATCTCGTTCCTATTCGTGCGGAAACGGTCAGACGCGCATCGGCATCAGTACGTAGAGCGCCGAATGATCGCGCGCATCGCGCAGGATGGTCGGCGAGGCCGCGTCGGCCATGACGAACTGGGCGTCCTCACCCTCGATCTGCTGGGTAATGTCGAGCAGGTAGCGCGAATTGAAGCCGATCTCGATCGGGCCATGCTGATAGCCGACCTCGATCTCTTCCGACGCGGTGCCGTTCTCGGGGCTGGTCGCCGACAGCACCAGGCTGCCATGGTCGAGCGCCAGCTTCACCGCGCGGCTCTTCTCGGTCGAGATGGTCGACACGCGGTCGACCGCCTCGGCGAACAGCTTGGTGGCGACTTCCAGGATCTTGTCGTTGCCGGACGGAATGACCCGGTCATAGTCCGGGAAGGTGCCGTCGATCAGCTTGGAGGTCAGCACGCCGTCGCCGAAATCGAACCGGATCTTGGTTTCGCTCAGTTCGATCCGCACCGCCTGGTCGGTCTCGTCGAGCAGCTTCCTGAGCTCCATGACCGTCTTGCGCGGCACGATCACGCCGGGCATGCCCTTGGCGCCCTCGGGCAGCGGCACATCGACCCGGGCCAGGCGATGGCCGTCGGTCGCGACCGCGCGCAGCACGTCGACCTCGGCGCTCAGCGCCGCATGCAGATAGATGCCGTTCAGGTAATAGCGCGTCTCTTCCGTCGAGATCGCGAAGCGGGTCCGATCGATCAGGCCCTTCAGATCCGCCGCGGCGAGCAGGAACTCGTGCGCCAGCGGCCCGCCCGACATGACCGGATAATCCTCGGCCGGCAGGCAGGCGAGCGTGAAGGTCGAACGACCCGAGCGCAGCGTCAGCGCGCCGCGGTCGCCGCTCGCGTCGAGCTCGACCTGGGCGCCGTCCTTCAGCTTGCGCACGATATCGTACAGCGTGTGGGCCGGCGCGGTGGTCTTGCCCTCGCGCACGACCTGGGCCGACACGACCTCGACGACCTCGAGATCCATGTCGGTCGCCGACAGGCTGAGCCGACCGCTCTCGGCGCGCAGCAGCACGTTCGACAGGATGGGAATGGTGTTTCTGCGCTCGACGACGCTCTGGACGTGGCCGAGGGCACGCAGCAGCGCTGCGCGTTCAATGGTGATCTTCATGGTGTCTGGAATCGTACCAAGGGGATCTCGTTTGGCAAGGTTACAACAGACGGACCAGCGACCGGACCGACCCGTCGAGTCCGGCCCTTGCGGCCCTCCCCCACGGACGGATCGTATAGCACAGTTTTCCGGACCGACGCACGGATTGCGTGCTCGCAGGCGCGAAGGAGACCCGTCGCCCGGCGTCCAGGTCACGGCTTGGTTGCGGCAGGTGATCTGGCGCCCCGGCCGGTCGTTGATAATATAGCCGTCATGGTGGGAGGCTTATCCTCCGACTCCAGGCAAATCCTCGATTTCAGGGCCGGACCAATGACCAACAGACCGACGGTATTCATCGATGGCGAAGCGGGCACCACGGGGCTCGAGATCCATCGCCGTCTGGCCGGTCGCGCGGATATCGAGCTCGTCAGCCTGCCGGCCGATTCGCGCAAGGATCCGGAAGCCCGGCGCCGGGCGCTGAACGAGGTCGATCTGGCCATCCTGTGCCTGCCGGACGATGCCGCGCGCGAGGCCGCGGCCATGGCCGCCGGCGGGCGCACGCGCCTGCTCGATGCCTCGACCGCCTATCGGGTCGATCCGGACTGGGTCTATGGCTTCGCCGAGATGACGCCGGGCCAGGCCGACCGGATCGCCGCCGCCCGGCGCGTCAGCAACCCCGGCTGCTATCCGACCGGCGGCATCGCGCTGCTCCGTCCGCTGGTCGAGGCCGGCGTCCTCGGGGGCGACTATCCGATCTCGATTCATGCCACATCGGGCTATTCCGGCGGCGGCAAGAAACTGATCGAAAGCTATGAGGCGAACCCGCCGGCGGCCGACGCCAGCCCGCTGCGCTATTACGGCCTCAATCACGAGCATAAGCATGTGCCGGAGCTGCAGGTGCACGGGAGGCTCTCCCATCGGCCGATCTTCCTGCCATCGGTCGGCGATTGGCGCCAGGGCATGCTGGTGGCAGTGCCACTGCATCTGCGCGCGCTGGCCCGTCCGGTGTCGGGTGCCGATCTGCACGGCATCCTCGCCGACTATTTCCAGGGCCAGAAGCTGGTCCGCGTCATGCCGCTGGAGCTGTCGAGCAAGACCAGCCTCAGCCACCTCGACCCCGAGGCGCTGAACGGCACCGACCTGCTCGAACTGTTCGTCTTCGCCCACCCCGCCCACGGCCAGGCGACCCTGGTCGCGCGGCTCGACAATCTGGGCAAGGGCGCGTCGGGTGCGGCCGTGCAGAACATGGATCTGATGCTGGGGCTGGGACGAAGCTGAGAGCTTCGCCGCGAACGGTCGAATTAAAGCAGCGCGACCATCGGCCCGAAGATGGAATGCCGGTTCACGACGGCATGAAAGCGCCGGTCTGCGGTGATGACCAGACCCTGGCAACGCACGGCGGCGGCGAGATAGAGGCAGTCGTAGACCGGGTGGCGGAGTTCACACGCGATTTTCAACGCGTCCGGCACCAGATCTTGACTGTCGAGCGCCCGGACGGGAGCCTCAACCAGCATCGCGATCCGCTCGTCCGCCTCCCCGCTCGTCAGTTCGCCTCGTTGGGCGCGACGCCACAGGGCATTCGCGGCCTCGACCAGCCAGAATCCCGGGGCGGCGAGCGCCTGGCCGCCGAGCAGAGCGGCGGCTCGGTCGCTGCCCTCTTCGGCGCACACCCATTTTACCGCAACCGAGGCATCGATGATCGTCGTGCGGGACGCAATCATCGGGTATCGCGGTCTTGACGAATGAAGTCGGCCGAATCGCCGCTGAGGCGCCCCACCGTCTCGGCACGAAGCCGGGCAGCGCGTGCCGCGAAATCATTCCCGGGCGGCATCAGCGCGGCCTCGAGAATCGCGCGATGCTCCGCTTCGGTCGACCGATTGTGCGACCGGGCCCGCGCCTTCAGCGCCGCCACCAGACCATCGTCGATCTGCCGAACAAGAAGCTGTGCCATAACCGACCTCATCCGAAAATGATATCATATGATATCACTTGAACCGCCGAGGCTCAATCGGCGTCGGCTAGGTCTCCAGCATCCGCTTCAGCAGGTCGATATCCTCGCCCAGCGCCCGGTCGGCCGCGAGCAGCTCTTCGATCTTACGGACGGCATGCATGACCGTGGTGTGGTCGCGGCCGCCGAACTTGCGGCCGATCTCGGGCAGCGAGCGCGGCGTCAGCTGCTTGCATAGATACATCGCAACTTGGCGCGGCCGGGCGACGGCGCGGGCGCGGCGGGCCGAGTGCATGTCGGCCAGGCGGATGTTGAAATGCTCGGCCACGCGCTTCTGGATCTCTTCGATCGTGACCCGGCGGTCGTTCGCGCGCAGCAGGTCGTGCAGCACGTCCTGCGCGCTTTCGAGCGTGATCGAGCGGCCGACCAGCTGGGCATGCGCCGTAATGCGGGTCAGCGCCCCTTCGAGCTCGCGCACGTTCGACGTGATCTTATGCGCCAGGAATTCCAGCACCTTGGGCGGAATCTGGGTCTGGCGCAGCTCGGCCTTGGCCTGCAGGATGCCCAGGCGCAGCTCGTAGGTCGTCGGATGGATGTCGGCGACCAGGCCCCAGCCGAGCCGCGACTTCATCCGCTCCTCGATGCCTTCGAGATCGGACGGCGACTTGTCGGCCGAGATGATGACCTGGCGGTTCTGATCGACCAGCGCGTTGAAGGTGTGGAAGAATTCTTCCTGGGTCGAATCCTTGCCGCTGATGAACTGCACGTCGTCGATCATCAGCACGTCGACCGAGCGGAACTGCTCCTTGAACGCCATCGTGTCCTTGAAGCGCAAGGCCTTGATGAACTGGTACATGAACTTTTCGGCCGACAGGTAGATCACCTTGCGGCTCGGGTCGTGCAGGCGGATGTGCCAGGCGATGGCATGCATCAGATGGGTCTTGCCCAGGCCGACGCCGCCATAGAGGAACAGCGGGTTGAACGGCGCCTGATGGTTGCCCGACACGGCCGATTCGGCGACGCGGCGGGCGGCGGCATGGGCCAGTTCGTTCGGCTTGCCGACGACGAAATTCTCGAAGGTGAAGCGCTGGTCGAGCGGCGCGGAGATCTCGCGCTCGTCCGACGGCTCGATCATCGGCGTCACCGTGGCACCGACGGTCCGGACCGGAGCCTCGGCGGTCGGACGATCCTCGGCCTCGGCCAGGGCCGCCAGCGCCCGTTCAGCCTCGTCGCGCAGGTTCTGGATCGGCACGGTATCGATCCGGCGCTCGCCGACCACGATCTCGACCGTGCCGATTTCCTTGTTCTCGCCGGACCAGAGCGCCCGGATCCGATCGGCGTAATGCGCCACGACCCAATCGCGCAGGAACCGCGTCGGCACTTCGATGCGGATCGTGCCGTCGACCATGTCGGCCAGCGTGAGCGAGGACAGCCAGCTGCGATAGGCGGCCTCGCCGAACTCGTCGCGCAGACGGGCACGCACGCGCTGCCACTGGGTCGTGAGCGGGCCGTCGAGTGCTGATGATACGGGCAAGGTCATCGCGGCCACAGCCCACAGCCAAGACTCGGGCTCGCCGCAAACCCTGCCGCGGTCCGTCCAGAAAGAGTGATGATCGCGCTTCGAGCCAACAGCCGCCCCAGCCCATCTCGCAAGATTGAAACCCCGCGACGCGGCCGGTGACATCCTGCTTCAGAGCGCCAGGCCGCAGGGCGTGTCCATCGGGAAGGAGGTTCCGACAGGCCCCGCGGGCCGGCGGCGAGAAGTTGCTCGTCACCATTCACGCCGCTGATGGTCAAAATCCGAGGCTTCGCCCCGGCATACATCCAGGGAAGCGTCCGATTTTGATCACCAGACCGACACATTACCGACACGCACCCGTCTGGAGGTGTGAACCAACCGACAGGGTCGCACCACAAGCCACCCACTCCAAACGCCCTCACAAACCAAGCGTTCGGCAGGTCCGCTCAAAAGATCGTCATGACGGCGATCCGGGAGGATCGGATGAACAAACATCCGGCTCTACCGCATCTCCAAAGAAATGTGCCCCCACCACCCCGAGCCGCCGACCTTCGCAAGTCGGCCACCCACGATTACTACAATTTTACAAGTATTTGTCAGTAACTTCACAACCGCGCACAAGGCGCCACTGTAAAACTAATTCACCACGCAGTTCACGCCCACAAAGCTCAACGCCTTGTTCGCATGTCGTATGGTGACATAGCCAGGGAAGATTACCGATGGGTGACGCTGCTGGCAACGGGATCGAATGCGGAACGCGCGATTATTTTCGCGGGGCGGGTCGAAGTAAGAACAGACAGCCGTCTTTACTTCGATCGCGGGGCAATCGAGCAGCAAACCCGTAAGACGTCCGGCCCCAGAAACTGGGGCCGGTCGACGACGTCGACTTAGAGTGCGGCGATCCGCGCGTTCAGGCGCGACAGCTTGCGGCTGACCGTATTCTTGTGCAGCACACCCTTCTGAGCGCCCCGCACCATCTCCGGCTGGGCCGCGATGAAGGCCGCCTTGGCGTCGTCCTTGTTGCCGGACGCGATCGCCAGCTCGACCTTCTTGACGAAGGTGCGGATACGGCCGACGCGGGCCCGATTGACCTCGGTCCGGCGAAGGGTCTGGCGGTAACGCTTCTCAGCGGACTTGTGATTGGCCATGGGAAAACGCGCTCTCGATGAAACGAATCTGTCAACAGGGTGGCGGGTTATAGCGGTCACCCCACGGCGCGTCAAGCAAGAGACGGCCGTGAGCGCCCTGAGGACCCGTCACGGAAGGCGCGGTTTCTACCGCCGAAATCGGCGGAAGACAAGCCCTGAGACGGTCGCGGGACCCTGACCAGCACCGGCGTCATGAGCCAGGCGCATGCGTCGGCCCGATGACCATTCCGTGACGGCAGGGCCCAAGCGATCGGACACGGCCCATTCTTGCCTCCCCCGGCCGATGCGGTTACCTGTGGCCCGATAAACCAGAATGAGAGAGCCCGCCATGACCGCCCTGCCCCTGACCATGACCGCGATCGAGATCTCGACCCCCGGCGGACCGGAGGTACTGGTGCCGGTCACGCGCCTGGTGCCGCAGCCGGGCCCGGGCGAGGTCGTCATCAAGGTGGTCGCGGCTGGCGTGAACCGGCCGGACGTGTTTCAGCGCCAGGGCAATTACGCTCCGCCGCCGGGAGCGTCCGATCTGCCGGGGTTGGAAATCGCCGGCACGGTCGTGGCCGTGGGATTCGGCGCCCACCGGATCGAGGTCGGCGATCAGGTCTGCGCGCTGGTGACCGGCGGCGGCTATGCCGAATATTGCGCCGCACCGGCGGTGCAGTGCCTGCCGATCCCGGCCGGCCTGTCGTTCGAGGAGGCGGCCGCGATCCCGGAGACCTTCTTCACGGTCTGGACCAACCTGATCGACCGCGCGCGCTTCGCCGCGGGCAAGACCGTGCTGATCCATGGCGGCACCAGCGGCATCGGCACGACCGCGATCCAACTGGTCAAGGCGCTGGGCGGCCGCGCCTTCGCCACGGCCGGCGGCCCCGAGAAGGCCCAGGCCTGCGAGCGCCTCGGCGCCGAACGCGGCATCGACTACAAGACCGAGGATTTTGTCCAAGTCACCAAGGAGCTGACCGGCGGCGAGGGCGTCGATATCATCATCGACATGGTCGGCGGCGATTACGTCCAGCGCAATATCCAGGCGGCCGCGGTCGATGGCGTGATCGTCAACATCGCCTTCCTGCACGGCGCGCGCGTCGAGCTCGATCTCAGTCAGGTGATGCGCAAGCGCCTGACGCTGACCGGCTCGACGCTGCGCCCGCGCTCGGTCGAGGAAAAGGGCGTCATCGCCCGCGATCTGCTGACCCGCGCCTGGCCGCTGCTGCATGCGGGTACCGTCAAGCCAGTGCTGTTCCGGACCTTCCCGCTGGCCCAGGCGGCCGACGCCCACCGCCTGATGGAAAGTTCGGCCCATATCGGCAAGATCGTGCTGGTCGCCTGAGACGCATTCACGGCAACGCCGGGCGGCTTTGCGTTCCGGCGCTTCCATCGCGCGGTCGGCTCGACTATATAGGCACCATATCGTCAGTTTTACGCTAATCGTCCCGGGAACCCGCTCGCCAGCGACCGCCGGCCCTTCCCGCGTCGCCAGGAGAAGAAAAAGCATGCCGCTTCCCCTTATGCCCAAGGCCACCGCCGTGTGGCTCGTCGAGCATACCTCGCTGTCGTTCGACCAGATCGCGACGTTCTGCGGCTTGCATGCGCTCGAAGTCCAGGCGATCGCCGATGGCGAGGTCGCGACCATGATGCAGGGGCTCGACCCGATCGCGAACGGCCAGATCACCAAGGCCGAGATCGCCCGCTGCGAGACCGACACGGCATTGCGCCTGAAGCTCGCGTCCGGCGCCCATCCGGCGGCACCGTCCAAGCATAAGGGCCCGAAATACACGCCGATCTCCAAGCGCCAGGACAAGCCCGACGCCATCGCCTGGATCGTCAAGAACCATCCGGAGCTGTCGGACGCCCAGATCAGCCGCCTGATCGGCACGACCAAGCCGACCATCGCCGCCATCCGCGACCGCTCGCATTGGAACTCGCCGAACATCAAGCCGCGCAACCCGGTCGCGATCGGCCTGTGCAGCCAGTCCGACTTCGAAGCCCTGCTCGCCGTCGCCCGCAAGCAGAACCCCGGCGCCGTCCGCGTCGAGCCGCTGCTGACCGAGATCGACGAGATTTAACGACCAACTTTCGCTTCGACGCCCTTCACCCTCCCGCTCCGCGGGGCCCTCCCTCGCCCGCATTTCGCGGGAGTGGGTGCCGAGCAAAGCGAGGCGGGTGAGGGCGGTGCCGACGGGCTCGGTGGCCGTTTTCGCTCCGACTCCCACCTATTAAAACCCCGCCCGCTTCAGCACAGCCCCGATTTCGTCCAGGACCGCCGGGTCGTCGATCGTCGGTGGCGTCGCCACAGACTTGCCGTCGGCCAGGCCGCGCATGGCCTGGCGCAGGATCTTGCCGGAGCGGGTCTTCGGCAACCGATCGACCACCAGGGTGCGCTTGAAGCCGGCGATCGGGCCGATGCGCTCGCGCACCAGCGCCGCGATCTCGCGCTCGATCTCGGCATCGGGCCGGGTCACCCCCGCCTTCAGCACGACGAAGCCGAGCGGCATCTGGCCCTTGAGTTCGTCGTGCACGCCGATCACGGCGCATTCGGCGACGTCGGGATGCGCCGCCACGACTTCCTCCATCGAGCCGGTCGACAGGCGGTGGGCCGCGACATTGATGATGTCGTCGGTCCGGGTCATGACGAAGACATAGCCGTCCGCGTCGATGTAGCCGGCGTCGCCCGACTGGTAATAGACCGGAAAGGCCGCGAGGTATGACGAGACATAGCGTTCGTCCGCTTGCCACAACGTCGTGAGCGAACCCGGCGGCAGCGGCAGCTTGATCGCCAGATTACCGATCTCGCCCGGGGCGACCGGCTGGCCGGCCTCGTCCAGCACCTGCACATCCCAACCGGGCACGCTCTTGGTCGGCGAGCCCGGCTTGACCGGCAGTTGGCCCAGGCCCAGGCAGTTCGCCGCGATCGGCCAGCCGGTCTCGGTCTGCCACCAATGGTCGATCACCGGCAGGCCCAGTTGATCCTGGGCCCACGCCAGCGTCGGCGGATCGCAGCGCTCGCCGGCCAGGAACAGCGCGCGGAATACACCGAGCGGTGCCGATTTGATGAAGGCGCCCAGGGGATCCTCACGCCGGATCGCGCGGAACGCGGTCGGGGCGGTGAACAGCACATGGACGTCATGGTCGCGCACCACGCGCCACAGCGCGCCGGCGTCGGGCGTGCCGACCGGCTTGCCCTCGTACAGCACCGAGGTGCAGCCCTTCAGCAGCGGCGCATAGACGATATAGCTATGGCCGACGACCCAGCCGACGTCCGACGCGGTGAACATCGTCTCGCCCGGCGCCAACCCGTAGATATTGCCCAGGCTCCAGTGCAGCGCCACGGCATAGCCGCCATGGTCGCGCACCACGCCCTTCGGGACGCCGGTCGTGCCGGAGGTATAGAGGATATAGAGCGGGTCGGTCGCGGCCGTGTCGGCGCAGGGGGCCGGTTCGGCCGCGGCGGCCGTCGCCGCCCAGTCGAGATCGCGGCCGGGCACCAGATCGCAGGTCAGTTCCGGCCGCTGCAGGATCAGGCAATGGGCCGGCTTCGATCGCGCCCGCTCGATCGCGGCATCGAGCAGCGGCTTGTACGGGATGCGCTTGGCGCCCTCGATGCCGCAGGAGGCGGACAGGATCAGCTTGGGCTTGGCATCGTCGATCCGGGTCGCGAGTTCATTAGCCGCGAAGCCGCCGAACACGACCGAATGCACGGCACCCAGCCGGGCGCAGGCGAGCATGGCCATCGCCGCCTCCGCCACCATCGGCAGATAGATCACGACCCGGTCGCCCTTGCCGACGCCCAGCGCCGCGATCGCGCCGGCAAGCTTGGCCACCCGATCGGTCAATTGCCGGTAGCTATAGCGCGCGACCCGCCCGGTGACCGGGCTGTCATGGATCAGCGCCACCTGCTCGCCGCGCCCGGCCGCGACATGCCGGTCGAGCGCATTGAAGCAGATATTGAGACCGCCGCCCGGAAACCAGCGATAGAACGGCGGCCGGCTGGCGTCGAGTACCCGCTCATAGGGCCGGGTCCAGTGCAGATTGGCGGCGGCCTCGCCCCAGAAGCCTTCGGGGTCGGCGAGCGAGCGGGCATGGATCGCGTCGAAACGGGCCGCGGCGTCGGTCATGAAGCGTCCTCTCCCTTTCAGGCTTTGTTATTGCGCACCAGCCTATCGTCCGGGGCCGGACGCGTCACGCCGCTTGCGGTTGTGGGCCGCTTCGGCGGATCATGAACCCGACGCACCCCATCCGAACCGGTATGATGCTGCCCCTGACCTCGCCCTATGCCCGCGATCTCGACCAGACCCCGGCCAACCATACGCCGCTGACGCCACTGGGATTCCTGGAGCGCGCGGCCGCGGTGCATCCGGACCGGCCGTCGATCGTCCATGGCCCGCGCCGCTATAGCTGGCGCCAGACCGCCGAGCGCTGCCGACGGCTCGCCTCGGCGCTGAACCGGCGCGGCATCGGACCGGGCGACACGGTCGCGATCATGGCCCCCAATATTCCGGAAATCATCGAGGCGCATCATGGCGTGCCGATGGCCGGCGCCGTGCTGAACGCGCTCAACATCCGGCTCGACGCGCCGACCATCGCCTTCATGCTGGGCCATGGCGAGGCGAAGCTGCTGCTGACCGACCGGGAATTCTCGGGCGTGATCGCGGCGGCCCTCGCACTGATGACCGAACCGAAGCCCGCCGTGATCGACATCGACGATCCGCTGTGCGACGGCGGCGACCTGATCGGCGAGAAAACCTACGAGGCGCTGCTGGACGAGGGCGATCCGGCCTATCCCGGCATTCCGGTCGCCGACGAATGGGACGCGATCTCGCTCAGCTACACCAGCGGCACGACCGGCGATCCCAAGGGTGTGGTCTATCACCATCGCGGCGCGTATCTGAACGCGATCGGCAATATCATGGTCTGGGGGCTGGCGGGACATCCGACCTATCTCTGGACCCTGCCGATGTTCCATTGCAACGGCTGGTGCTTTCCCTGGACCATCACCGCCCTGGCCGGAACCCATGTCTGCCTGCGCCGGGTCGACGCGCCCGGCATCCTGGATGCGATCGAGCAGCATGGCGTGACCCACCTGTGCGGCGCGCCGATCATCATGACCATGCTGCTGCATGCCCCGACGCCGCCCCAGCTCGACGGCCGCACGATCGAGATGATGACCGCAGCCGCCCCGCCGCCGGCCGCTGTGATCGAGGGCATGGAGCGTCTGGGTTTCCACATCACCCATGTCTATGGGTTGACCGAGGTCTATGGCCCGGCCGTGGTGTGCGACTGGCACGAGGATTGGGACGCGCTGCCGTCCGACCAGAAGGCCCGGCTGAAGGCGCGCCAGGGCGTGCGCTACCCGGTGCTGGACGGGCTGATGGTCGCCGATGCCGAGACCCTGGCACCGGTGCCGGCCGACGCCGCGACCCTGGGCGAGGTGTTCATGCGCGGCAATATCGTCATGAAGGGCTACCTCAAGAACCCGAAGGCGACCCTCGCCGCGTTCAAGGGCGGCTGGTTCCATACCGGCGACCTGGGCGTGCTGCACCCGGACGGCTATGTCGAGCTGAAGGACCGCTCCAAGGACATCATCATCTCCGGCGGCGAGAACATCTCGACCATCGAGGTCGAGAGCGTGCTCTACCGCCATCCGGCCGTGCTGGAGGCCGCCGTCGTCGCCAAACCGGACGAAACCTGGGGCGAGAGCCCGTGTGCCTTCGTCACCTTGAAGCCGGGCGCCGACGCCACCGAGGCGGAGATCATCGGCTTCTGCCGCGAGCATCTGGCCCGCTTCAAGGCGCCGAAGAGCGTGGTGTTCGGTCCGCTGCCCAAGACTTCGACCGGCAAGATTCAGAAATTCGTGCTGCGCGACCGCGCCCGGGGAACCGACCATGCCTGAGGCCCGCGTCTCCCTGCCACCGACCGAGGTCGGCCCCGACGAGTACCTGGCCGCGGCCATCGCCGAGGCGGCGCTGAACGGCGCCGCCGCCGGCGTGCGCCGGTTCGAGGGCAGCGCCCGGCATTTCGTGTTCGACGTCCAGCTGACCGACGGCCGCCGCGTCGTCGTGCGCCTGGGCCAGCCCGAGCATCGCGCCGCCATCCGCAATGCCGCGCTCTGGTCCGACCGGCTGAAGCCCTTGGGCGTGCCGCTGCCCAAAATCCTGGCGCGCGATCTGACCTCGGAATTTCCGTCGCTGATCCTGGAACGGCTCGAGGGCGAGCCGCTGCTGGGCCTGATCGACCGGCTGAAACCGCCGGTGCTGGGGCTGATCGCCGGCAGTCTGGCCGAGATGCAGCATAAGGTCGCGACGCTGAAAAGTGCCGACCGCTATGGCTGGGCCAGCGAGCCGGAGGCGGCGCCCTATGTCCGCTGGTCCGACGTGCTGGCCCAGGAGCTGGCCGAGGCACGGGGGTCGATCCAAGCCGCCGGCCTGATGGACGAGGCGATGGTCGATGCGGTCGAGCGCCGCTTCGCCCGCCATGCCGCCTCGCTCGACGGCATCCCGGCGCTCGCTTTCATCGCCGAGCCGCCGAGCCGCGACGCAATCGTGACCGAGGCCGGCCGCTTCTCAGGATTGGTCGATGTCGACCGCATGGGCTGGGGCGACCCCCGCTTCGTCATCGCGCGGACCCTGTTCGACCTGCTCGACCAGGAAAAGCCGACCGGCTTCGCCGACGCCTGGCTGGCGCTGGCCGGTGCCACCGCCGACGCGGCCTTCTGGCTCTATGTCGCCGTCGCCGGCGTCGCCGTGATGGCCGATTACGGCACCGGCGGCCGGCAATTCCGCATCGGCGACCGCGACCGGCTGGACCGGGTCATGACGCGGGTGCTGGCCCGGGTCGACCGGCCGGAGGGGCTGTGAGCGACAAACCAACATCCAGGAACGCCGACGGCCTCTATGCGCCGTTCGCGGCCGACCAAGTGCCCGTCGAAGCCTTCGACCGTGGCCGGTTCGGCAGCCGCTGGCAGGTGCTGAGCGAGTTCGGCGGGGGTTCCCATCTGGGCGTCGTGCTCGAGGTGCTGCCCGCGGGCAAGCAATCGAACCAGCTGCATTATCATATGCTCGAGGAAGAGCACGTCTTCGTGCTGGACGGCACGATGACCGTGCTGCTGGGCGACAAAGCCTATCCGGTCAAGGCCGGCGACTATGTCTGCTTCCCGGCCGGCCAGCCCGCCGGTCACGCGCTGTTGAACGAGGGCACCGAGCCCTGTCGGTATCTGCTGATCGGCGAAAGAAACCCCAACGAGGTCGCCGTCTATCCCGAGACCGGCCGCGTCAGCGTGCGCGCGCTCGGCGAAGGCTATCGCCGGTCCGCGACCATGGGCTATTGGGACGGCGTCGAGGTCGAGCCCAAAGACTAGACGCTTTTCTCCCAAGTCCCAGGGATGCCCGCCCCATCCCGCCCGTATTGAAGGAGCGGGTTGTCAGGGGACGGAAAAGCCTATGGGTATTCAGGTGTTCGGGGCGAGCGCGACGGCGCGGGAGCGCTGGTCTTCGATCGCTTTGCCGGCCATCCTGCTGCTGGCGGCATGGCTGCGGCTGTGGGCGATCGAGCGCAATGGGTTCGGCACCGAATATTACGCCGCCGGCGTGCTCAGCATGATGGCGAGCCTGCATAATTTCTTCTTCGTCGCGTTCGACCCGGCCGGATTCGTCTCGGTCGACAAGCCGCCGGTCGCCCTCTGGATCCAGGTCGCCAGCGCCGAGCTGTTCGGGTTCAGCGGCTTCAGCGTGATCCTGCCGCAGGTGATCGAGGGGCTGGCTGCCATTCTGCTGCTGCATCGGCTGGTGGCGCGGCGGTTCGGCGCAGGCGCGGGCCTGCTGGCGGCGCTGGTGCTGGCGACCATGCCGATCAGCGTGGCGGTCGACCGGTCGAGCAACACGGATTCCTGCCTGGTGCTCGTGCTGCTGCTGGCCGCGGCCGCGATGGTCCGGGCGATCGAACGGCGCAGCCCGGGCTGGCTGCTGGTCGCGATGGTCACGATCGGCATCGGCTTCAACGTCAAGATGGCGGCGGCGCTCGGCGTCGTGCCGGTCTTCTGCCTGGCCTATCTGCTGGCGGCGCCGCGGGAATGGCGGCGGCGCTGCGCCCATTTGGTTCTGGCCGGCATGGCCGCCCTGATCGTCGGTTTCGCCTGGTTCGCGATCTACGATCTGGTGCCGCCGGACGAACGGCCCTATGCCGGCAGCACGACCGACAATTCGATGCTGCAGATGGTCTTCGTCCAGTACGGCATCGACCGCTTCATCCCGCACCCGGGGCGGGGCGAGCGTCGGGGTGCCGCCTCGGCCGCGACGAGCGCCAGCCCGGTGCCGCAGGCGGACGGCATGGCCGCCGATCATGTGCCGATCGGCCCGTTGCGTTTCGCCGACCCGCGTCTGGGCGGCCAGATCGGCTGGTTCTTCCCGCTTGCCGCCTTCGGCCTCGTCGCCCTCGTACCGCGGACCCGATGGCGCGGCGGACCGCCGGCGACGCCGGCGGAACTCGATCTGGTGATCTGGGCCGGCTGGGCGCTGATCTACGTCGTCGTGTTCAGTTTTGCCGGCGGCATCTTCCACGCCTATTACGTCGTCGCCCTGGCGCCGCCGATCGCGGCCCTCAGCGGCGCCGGTCTGGTCGCCCTGTGGCGGCAATATCGCGCCGGCGGCCGCGGCACCTGGCTGCTGCCCGCGGCCCTGGCCACGACCGGCCTGTGGCAGGCCTGGCTCGAACATACGTCGCTCGATGCGGGCCTCTGGGTCGAGCTTCTGTTCGGCCTGCTGCTCGCCGGGACCGCGCTCGGCGTCGCCGGGCTGGCGGCGGCACGGCGGCGGACGGCGGGGCCGGCCCTGGCGGCGCTCGGCCTGGCGCTGGTCGCGACGATGGCGACGCCGTTCGCCTGGGCCCTGAGCCCCGTGCTGGGTAAGACCAACATCTCGTTTCCGGCCGCCGACATCGCGCTGCTGGCGCCGTCGAGCGCCCAGGCCGCGATACCGCGCTGGGCCCGCAACGAACACCCGGACGATCGGCGCCTGCTGGCCTATGTCGAGCGGAACCGCGGCGATGCGCATTATCTGCTGGCGACCCAGACCGCGCCCGTGGCGGCCCCGCTCATCCTCGGCACCGGCGCGCCGGTCATGGCGGTCGGCGGCTATTCGGGCACGGATCCGATCCTGACGCCGGACGGGCTGGCCGCCCTGGTCGCCACGGGCGAGGTACGATTCTTTCTGCTGCGCGAGGGCGGTCGCGGCGCCCGGGGTGGCGGCGGCGTTGGTGGCAATCCGACCGCCCCGGCGCGCATCATGGCCGATTGGGTCAAGCAGCACGGCCGGCCGGTCGATCCGGCCCTCTGGGCCCCGGACGGCGCGCAACCGGCCGAGCCGACGCGCCAGCAGGTCCAGTACCTGCTCTACGATCTTCGGTCGGCAGCGCCGGCCGGCGAATGAGGCGACGCACATAAAAAAGGGCCGGACTGAAACATCAGCCCGGCCCTTTCTCTATCTCAGGCGGTTTTCCGTCACATCACCTGTTGGCGGGACAAGTCGGCGATCGCGTCCTTAAGTCGTAATTTCTCGCGCTTCCAATCCGCTACTTTGCCGTCGTCAGGGAGGGAACGGGACGTCTCCTTCAGGATTGCCTTGTCGATGGTGGCGTGTTTGGTCCGGAGTGCCCGGATATGATCTTCAACAGCCATTGATGCCTCTCCTGGAAGCGTTGTCGCACGAGTGCGCCACAAAACCGTAACCCGATCCCGGCAACGCTCCAAGCGTTCGATTCGGGCAACTTGGGGCCAAGCCATGCGGCATTACTGGATTTCAGCGCCGAGACCAGCTAGTTCAAGCGCTTATGGTCAAAACGTCCCAGCGACTCATTATTGCCATTACCGGCGCTTCGGGCGTGCGCTACGGCGTGCGCCTGCTGGAACTGCTGCGGCCGCTCGAGATCGAGACCCATCTGGTGCTGTCCCGCACGGCCGAGGTGACGCTCGCCTGCGAGACCGACCTCAAGATCGCCCAGGTCCAGGCTCTGGCCGACCATTGCTATCCGGCGACCGACATGGCGGCGGCGATCTCGTCCGGCTCGTTCCGCACGCGGGGGATGATCATCGCACCCTGCTCTGTGCGCTCCATGTCGGAGATCGCGACCGGCGTCACCACCAGCCTGGTGACCCGTGCCGCCGACGTGGTGCTGAAGGAGCGCCGGCGCCTGGTGCTGATGGTGCGCGAGACGCCGCTCCATACCGGCCATCTGCGCACCATGACCCAATTGTCGGAGATGGGCGCCATCATCGCCCCACCGGTTCCGGCCTTCTACGCCAAGCCGGCGAGCCTGGAGGCGATGGTCGATCATACGCTGGGCCGCGTGCTCGACCTGTTCGACATCGATGCGGGCAGCGTCACGCGCTGGGGCGAGACCCGGAAACGTCCAGCAAAGCGGCAAGACTGAGCGCCGCCGGTTCGCCGGCATAGCGCGCCAGATTGGCAAAGCCCAGTTCCGGCGCGGCGCGGCCGCGCGGCCGATCCGGCAACGCCGCCAGCAGGTGGCGCTGGGCCAGCCGCTCCGCCTCCAGCTCGGCCGCCCCGATCTTCGCCCGGACTGTCTCGGCCGCGGGCACGCCCTTCAACGACCGGCGCAGCGCGCGCAGCGGATGGACCGCGGCCGCATTCCAGGGCGCCGCCGCCGCCGCCAGGTCCGTGAGGTCCCAATCGTCGAGCGCCAGGCCCAACGCCTCGCCGGCCCAGAGGCACAGCAGCAGCAGATTGACGTCTCGGCCGGCCCTGTTCTGCAGGTCGAGGCACAGCTCGGCCACGCCCGGCCGGGCATAGAGCGCCGCCGCGAACCCCCAGAAAGCGCTCGCCTGCTCTTCGAAATCACCCGCCATCGGCCCCTCCCGCGCGGCACCGCACCCTGCTATAGTCCCGGCCCCGCGCCACCCGGATGATAAGCCAGAGATTGCCGATATAGTGCCTATGGACCTCGACAACGAAGCCATCAAGCAGAAGCTCGCCGGACTGGTGAGCGAGCATCGCGATCTCGACGCTTTGATCGCGCATGTGGCCGAAGCGGCGGAGGATCAGTTACAGATCCAGCGGCTGAAAAAGCGCAAGCTGGCGATCAAGGACATGATCGCCCGGCTGGAAAGCCTGCTGCTGCCGGATATCATCGCGTAGCGGCGCAGCATTGCAGCGCATCAGGCTCGCGCTTTTCTTCGAATCCGGCGAGTCGGCGTTTACAATATAACCGCAGGCAGTGCAAAATCCGTCAAAGAGGATCCTGAAACCAAGAGGGCATCCGGCCCATGACGGTGCCCTCGAACTTCAGTTCGCCGACATAAATCGAAAGTCGCGCCGTTTCGTTCTAGGGTGATCGTATGCTGAGCCAGCTCAACTTCACCAACTTCAAATCATGGGCGAGCGCGACCCTAACTTGCGGTCGGATAACGGGCATATTCGGTACGAACTCCTCCGGGAAAACGAGCCTTATTCAGTTTCTTCTTTTGATGAAGCAGACGAAAGACGCGACCGATCGCGCAATCTCTCTCGAACTCAATGGCGCCCTCGTCCAGCTTGGAACAATCAAGGACGCGATTCATCAACACGATGAATCGCGGGTTTTGACTTCGTCACTTGGCTTTAGTTTGACGACCGAACTGCCGCTCAACGACCCTAGTGATAAGAAAACTTCGATTGTCGCCAAGGGTCGTGATTTAACGATGATGTCAGAGATTGCCGTGCAGCAACATGCTCCCGTCGCTCGGCGTCTTGCTTATCGATTAGGCGATATAAAATTCAGCCTAGCCCCCAGAAATGGGGAGGCTATTCAGTTTGAACTCAAGGCGTCTCCTGTCGAAGGCGCGGCGAGTGATTTTAATTTTCTGCGAACCAAAGGCCGCCCCTGGCAGTTGCCAGGCCCTATCAAGTCTTATGCGTTTCCGGACCAAGCCAGAACCTATTTTCAAAACGCCGGCTTTCTCGCCGATTTGGAAGCCACTTACGAAGGAGAGCTCGATAAGATTTACTACCTCGGCCCTCTTCGGGAGTTTCCAAAGCGAGACTATTTATGGGCGCGCTCGCGTCCAACCGATGTGGGCCAACGCGGGGAGAAAACGATCGACGCTATCCTTGCGGCGACCGATGCCAATGAAATGCGCAATCTAAAATCCAAAGCTCATTTGAAGCCATTTCAGGAAATGATCGCCTATTGGCTGCGCGAGATGGGCCTGATCGAGAGCTTCAAAATGGTCGAGATTGCCGAGGGATCAAACCGCTGGCAGGCGAAAGTAACGACCCGCGCGGGCGCCAGCGAAGTCCTGTTGACCGATGTCGGATTCGGCGTGTCCCAGGTATTGCCGGTCGTTACCTTGCTTCAGTATGTGCCCCCTGGGTCGACCGTGATACTGGAACAGCCGGAAATCCACCTGCATCCCCTGGCGCAGGCAGGCCTTGCCGACGTTATCATCCAAGCCGCTACACATCGGCACGTACAAGTCATCCTGGAGAGTCACTCCGAGCATTTATTGCTACGGTTGCAACGGAGAATTGCGGAAGAGACGGTCTCCGCCGACGACGTAAAGCTCTATTTTTGCGACGCTCCGAAAGGCTTTTCGACGCTCGTCCCGCTTGAACTCGATCTCTTCGGCAATATCCGCAATTGGCCCGACAGGTTCATGGGGGACGCCTTCGACGAAACCGCAAAGGCCGAACTTGCACGACTACACCGCATGAAAGCTGCCGAATGAAGCGGCACGTGGTGGATACCAATGTTCCTATCGTCGCAAATGGCCGCCCCGATCCAAGAGACCGTCGCCACCCGTCTACGGACTGCAGAATCGCCGCCGTGACCTTCCTTAAAAGATTCTGGTATCGGGAAGAATTCTGGTCGATATGGCCGGCGATATTCAATCCGAATACCGCAATCATTTGAACGCTCGGGGGCAACCCGGCGTCGGTGATCGCTTTTATCAAGAGATCCTCAATAGCTCGCCTCGGCTGATTGAGCGCATTGATTTACCAAAGCGGGATGACGGCGAATATATCGATCTTCCTCAAGCCCTCATTGCTGCGAACTTCGATCCGAGCGATCGAAAATTTGCCGCTTTGGCAAAGCGAGAGAGCGTTCCAGTGATCAACGCAACCGATAGCGATTGGTTGGATCACCGCGCAACTCTCGCGGAAAACGATATTCAGGTTGAATTTCTCTGTGGCTGCGACAGATCGAAATGGTTCTCAAGTTAAAGAACGTATGGCCGAATTCCTGATCGCCGTCGAACCTCGCTCAGCACGATGATGCGCCCTCAATCCATCGGCGGCATATAGGGCTTCACCTCGTGCCAGCCCTGCCAGATCATGCTGGCGGCGACATAGGTGATGATGCCGAGCCCGATCCAGACGATCCAGGGATAGCGGCCGATCATGCGGGCGACCAGTTGCGAGGCCGCCCCCATCAGCCCGACCGACAGGGTCAGCCCCGCCACCAGCACCCACAGGTGATCGCGCGCGGTGCCGGCCACGGCCAGCACATTGTCGAGCGACATGGAGATATCGGCGACCACGATCTGCAGCAACGCCTGGGTCATGGTCTTGGTCGGCACGTCCGGACAGCCACCGGGCGGGCAATGGCCCTTGCCGGTCGCCTCGCGGAACATCTTCCAGGCGACCCACAGCAGCAGGAAGCCGCCGGCCAGCGTCAGGCCGATGATCGCCAGCAATTGCACCGTGACCAGCGCGAACACGATGCGCAGCACGGTCGCGACCAGGATGCCGAGCAGGATCGCCTTGCCGCGCTGACATTTCGGCAGGCCCGCCGCCGCCATGCCGACGACGATGGCATTGTCGCCGGCGAGCGTGATGTCGATCAGCACGACCTGCAACAGGGCCGAGAGGGCAGCGACGTCGATCCAGGCGGGAAGGCTCATGATCCGCCGGATATGGGCACGACGGCCGCCGGGCGCCAGCCCCGCACCGGACGGGTCAGCGCAGCGCCACCAGGGCTTCCAGGTCGTGGAAGCTGCCGTAGCTGCCGCCCAGATAGCACAAGGGCTCGCCGCCCCGGCCGATGCTCTGCGCCACGACCTCGCCCAGGAAGATCGTATGGGTGGCGCCGTCGAAGGTCTGCAGCACCCGGCAATCGAACCCGACGAAGGCGCTTTTCAGGATCGGCGCACCGGTTTCCAGCACGTCCCATTCGCCCTCGCCGAAGCGGGCCTCGCCCGGTTCGGCGCCGCTGAACCGTTCGGCCAGGGCATGGTCGTCGGCCGTCAGCACATTGATCGCGAACAGGCCCGACGCCACGATGGCGTCATGGGCCGAGCCCTGGCGATTGACGCAGCACAGCAGAGTCGGCGGCGCCATGGAGACCGAACAGACCGCCGTCGCGGTCAGGCCGCGCCGTTCTCCGTCCAGGATGGTCGTGATGATCGTGACGCCCGCCGTGAGGCGCCGCATACCCGTCTTGAACAGTTCCGGCTCGATTGCCATCCAGCGATCCATGAAGCAGTGACCGCCTTGGATATAGGACAAATCTTCCGCACTGGCGACAGGCGACATGACAAACCGTTTCGACGGCCGTGACGGATTGTTAAGCGGCGCGGGAGAGACTAGGGATATCAGCCGTCACAAGCTTGACGGCCTCTCCCGGGTGCCCTGCCGATGCGTCTCAAGTTCCTGCCCGCCGACGATCCGCGCGAAGCCGCGTTCCGCGCCGCGGTCCAGCTCGGCCCCTCGGCCGTCCTGGTCGCCGAGGATGCGAACGCGGACGGCAATTTCGCCGGCCTGATCGACGGCGACGCCCCGCGTCAGCCGATGAGTTCCGCCGACGTGGTCGAGGATGCGCTGAATTTCCACGACGCGCCGCCGCGCCTAGTCCATCGGCTGATCGAACGCAAGGTGCGCAAGGCGGACTCGTTCCACTTGCTGGAAAGCGGCCTCAAGGCGCTGCTGAAATTTTCGCCCCTGCCCCCGGCTGGCCGCTGCCGGCTGATGCTGGTCGGGCCGCCGGCCGCCGGCAAGACCACGCTGATCGGCAAGCTGGCCGCGCGCGGCACGACGCCGATCGCGCGCGTGCTGACGACCGATATCGAGCGGCCCGGCGGCGTCGAACAATTGGCAGAATTCCTGGCCGTACTTGGCATCGATCCGGAAAAGATCGACCTGATGGCGCCCGACGTCTCGGTGCCCGCGACCGGTCCGCTGCTGATCGACACGGCCGGGCTCGATGCCGCCGACGCGGCAGGCTTCGCCGCCATGGGCCGGCTCGCCGCCGCGACCGGGGCCGAGCCGGTGCTGGTCATCCCGGCGATCCTCGATGCCGGCGAGGCACGGATCTTTGCCGAATCGGCGCTGGCGATCGGTGCCAAGCGTGTGATCGTCACCCGGCTCGACATCGCCCGCCGCCTGGGCGCCCTGCTGGCAGCGGCCAACGCCGGCCTCGCCATCGCCGGCGGCAGCGTCACCCAGCATTTCGCCTTCGGCCTGAAGCCGCTGTCGGCGACGGTGTTGACCAATCACATCCTGGAACTGGCGATCACGAAGCAGGGGTAGCGTCCGCTTCCTCCAAGCATCGCGCGCAGAAACACGCCGATGGCCCCTCGGGCACCGGCAGGCGCGGCGGCAGGTCCATGCACCAGCAATCGCCCTCGGGTGTGCAGGTCATCGGTGCGCCGCAGCGGGCGCAGGTGGTTTCGGAAGCCGGATCGGGCACGGGAAGCCCGCCGCCCTTACGGCCGGTCCGTGTGCAGCAGGGCCAGCCGGCGCGCACGACGCGAGCGCCAGCGGGTGACCGCCAGGATGGCGATGACCGCGATCGCGAACACGCCCAGCATGCCGAGCTCGATCGCCAGCGCATATTGACCAAGCAGCCGGCCGATCGCATGGCCGAACAGATAGCCCGCCGTGACGAAGGTCGCCGACCACAGGCCGGCGCCGATGAAATTCAGGATCATGAAGCGCGCGATCGACAATTCCGACAGGCCCATGGCGGCCGACGAGAAATTGCGGATGCCGTAGATGAAGCGGAACGTCAGGATGAACAGGATGTCCCAGCGTTCCAGCCAGCGATGCACCATGTCGATGCCATGCTTCCAGTCCGGGAATTTCCTCAGCAGGAACGGGCCGGCCTTGCGGCCGACGAAAAACCAGGTCTGATCGCCCAGATAGGAGCCGCACCACGCGGCAGCGGCCAGCTTATAGGGATCTATCGTACCACTGGCGGCCACCGCGGCGGCCAACAGGACGAAGGTTTCGCCTTCGAGGAAGGTCCAGACGATCGTCAGCAGGTAGAAATAGTCGCGGTACTCGGCGATATACCGCTGAACCTCTTCCATCCAGAAAGTCGCTCCCCACACTGACCCGTCGCATTCGCACCGAATGCGGACCCGTCGCACCCTCGCCGGATGTCGACACTCTGCCGGCGATCGGGTCTACCGAAAGCGCCCATGAAACGCCGACTGCGGCGCGCCCCGGTTTGCACGGCGCGGGCCATACATCCGCTGACCGCGCCGCTTTTTCAAGCCCGCTCGCCAGATCGCCCCATTTTCATCCCTGAAGACCGATACGCGACGGTTCCCATTCCTCAGACGACAAGCTTAAGGTCGCACTATCAACAAAAGCTTTCCGGAGGGCCAGTGCGCCATGACGCAGGAATCGTTTTCGCTGATAAATTCCTCGGGATCGCTTGCGGTCGATCTCCTGGTCGATCCGGTCGCCCGCGCGCGCATCGACCTGGCGGCGGCGCTGCGCTGGGCGGCCAAGCTGGGTTTGAGCGAGGGGATCTGCAATCATTTCAGCCTGGCCCTGCCCGGCCCGAGCGACCGGTACCTGATCAATCCGTTCGGCGTGCATTGGGCGGAAATGCGGGCGAGCCAGCTGCTGGTGCTGGACGGCGACGGCCGCATCATCGAGGGCAAGGGCGAGGTCGAGACCACCGCCTTTCACATCCATTCCCGCCTGCACCGGGCGCGCGGCGACGCGGTCGCGGTGCTGCATACCCACATGCCGAACGCGACGGCGCTGACCATGGTCGAAGGCGGGCGGCTCGCCATGGCGCATCAGAACGCGCTGCGGTTCTGCGACGCCATCGCCTATGACGATACCTATAACGGCCTGGCGCTGAGCCAGGACGAGGGCGACCGGCTGGCCGCGGCCCTGGGGTCCGCGCGCATCCTGTTCCTGGCCAATCATGGCGTGATCGCGCTCGGCGCCGATCTGGCCGAAGCGTTCGACGATCTCTATTACCTGGAGCGCGCGGCGGAACTGCAGGTGCTGGCCCAATCGACCGGCCGGCCGTTGCGCTTGATCGCCGACGACGTCGCGCGGCGCAACGCCGCCGATTTCGCCCGCGACCGCCCGGCCTATGCCCATGCCCATTTCGAGGCGATCAAGCGCCTGCTGGATGCCGAGGATCCGGGCTTCCGGAACTGATCCACGCGGCCAACATGACAAAGATTTAATGCGCCGGCAGGGTCCCCGACACATGCGAGGGACCATCTTGCATGCTGAGGTGTTCACCTATTTGAGCATGAAGACCCGTTTCACTCCGCGTCCCCTAGGAGGCCCTTTCGCCGTGACTGACACAGCCCTCACCCCGCATCGCCGCAAAATCGGCAAGGCGCTCCTGCTTCTGGGCCTGTCGACCAGCCTGGCTTTCGGCCCCCTGGCCCCCGCCTTCGCCCAGGCCCCGATCCAAGCCGGCATGTCGCAGGATCTGCCGAGCTTCGCGCCGATCGTCGACAAGGTGCTGCCGGCCGTGGTCAATATCTCCGTCGTGCAGAAGGCCGGCAGCGGTGGCGGCGACGATCAGGCCGACCAGGGCGGCGGCGGCGATGACGACGACCAGGACGACCCGAGCCCGCAACTGCAGGGCCCCGGCGGCCAGGGCACGCCGTTCGACGAATTCCTGCGCAAGTTCTTCGAGCAGCAGCAGGGTCGCGGCGGCAAGGGTTCGCCCCATGCGGCGCCCAACAACCAGAAGGTCATCTCGCTCGGCTCCGGCTTCATCATCGATCCGAGCGGCTATATCGTGACCAACAATCACGTGGTCGGCGACGCGGAGAAGGTCACCGTCACCTTCGCCGACGACAGCCAGCATGTGGCCAAGATCATCGGCAAGGACGTCAAGAGCGATCTGGCGCTGCTGAAGATCGAAGCGCCGAAGCCGCTGCCCTTCGTCAAGTTCGGCGACAGCGACCAGGCCAAGGTCGGCGACTGGGTCATCGCGGTCGGCAACCCGTTCGGCCTGGGCGGCACGGTCACCAAGGGCATCGTGTCGGCCCGCGGCCGGCCGATCGCGGATTCGAGCTATGTCGACTTCCTGCAGATCGATGCCTCGATCAACCGCGGCAATTCCGGCGGCCCGACCTTCAACATGGCCGGCGAGGTCATCGGCATCAATACGGCGATCTTCTCGCCCAACGGCGGCTCGGTCGGCATCGGCTTCGCCATCCCGTCCAATTCGGCCAAGAGCGTCATCGAGTCCCTGAAGACCTCGGGCCATGTCGATCGCGGCTGGCTGGGCGTGCAGATCCAGGAAGTGACGCCGGAGATCGCCAGCTCGCTCGGCATGGACCAGAGCCATCCGATCGGCGCGCTCGTCTCGTCCGTGTCCGACGACAGCCCGGCCGCCAAGGCCGGCGTCAAAGTCGGCGACGTGATCGAGAAGTTCGCCGGCAAGACGGTCGAGAAGATGCGCGACCTGCCGCGCGTCGTGGCCGAGACCCCGATCGGCTCCAAGGTCGATATCGGCGTGTTCCGCAAGGGCGAGCACACGACCCTGCCGGTCACCGTCGAAAAGCTGGACGATAGCAAGGTCGCCGCGGTCGATCCGCAGACCGGCGAGGAACGCCCGGGCAAGGCGCCGTCGCTGGGCCTGACCCTGTCGAACCTCAACCCGGATATCCGCAAGCGCCTGGCGATCCCCAAGGACGTCAACGGCGTGCTGGTGTCCCGCGTCAAGGACGGCAGCCCGGCCGCCGACAAGGGCATCGAGGCCGGCGACGTCATCGTCCAGGTCGATCAGACGCCCGTGACCAAGCCGGACGACATCGTCCAGAAGGTCAAGGACGCGGCCAAATCCGGCAAGTCGAAATCGGTCCTGCTGCTGGTCAATCGTCATGGTCAGAACCGCTATGTGGCGCTGACCCCCGACGACAAGAACGGCTAGCAGAACCCACGCCTACCCTCCGCTTCGTCGTCGCTGGACCCCTGGCGATTTCTCCCGCCCCCTGGAGAATCCGGACTCCGTCCGGGTAAGACGGGCGGAGGGCCCCTCTAAGACCACCTAGGGCTCTCCCGCCGCCATGAAGCTGCTCGTCGTCGAGGATGATCGCGAGGCCGCCGCCTTCCTGGTCAAGGGCCTGAAGGAAAGCGGCCATACGGTCGATCACGCGGCCGACGGCCGCGAGGGGCTGATGCTGGCGACGACCGAGCGGTTCGACGCCATCGTGCTCGACCGCATGCTGCCCGGCATGGACGGCCTGGCGATCGTGGCGGCGCTCCGCGCCTCGGAGAACCCGACGCCGGTGCTGATCCTGTCGGCACTCGACCAAGTCGACGACCGCGTGCGCGGCCTCAAGGCCGGCGGCGACGACTACCTGACCAAGCCCTATGCCTTTTCCGAACTGATGGCACGGCTCGAATCGCTGCTGCGCCGCGGCGCCGGCGGCAAGACGCTGACCACGCTCAAGGTCGGCGAGTTGGAGATCGACCTCTTGGCCCGTACGGTCCGGCGCGGCACCGTCGAGATCGAGCTGCTGCCGCGCGAGTTCCGCCTGCTGGAATATCTGGCGCGCAATGCCGGCCATGTCGTGACACGGACGATGCTGCTGGAGCAGGTCTGGGACTATCATTTCGATCCGCAGACCAACGTGATCGACGTGCATATCAGCCGGCTTCGGCAGAAGATCGACAAGGGCTACGCCAAGCCGATGCTGCACACCGTCCGAGGAGCCGGCTACTGTCTCAAGGCCGCCTGATCGACCTGGTCCGGACCTCGACCTTCCGGCTCGCGGTCTATTATTTCGCGCTGTTCGCCGGCTCGATGCTGGCGATGCTGGCGCTGATCTATTGGCAGACGGTGATCTATTCGACCCGCCAGACCGACGAGACGATCGACGCCGAGATCACCGGCCTGGCCGAGCAATACCGCCAGCGCGGTCTCGCCGGACTGGTCGCGGTAATCAACGAGCGCTCCAATCCCGAGCGCGGCTCCAGCATGCTGTATCTGCTGACCGACCAGCGCCAGAACCCGCTGGCCGGCAACCTGTCGCGCTGGCCGGACCTGGAGGTCGAGAAGGACGGCTGGATGCGCTTCCAGCTGAGCGACGACGGCCGGCGCAAGGGCGGGCCGCACATCGCCCAGGCGACCAGTTTCATGCTGGCCGGCGGGGTGCAATTGCTGGTCGGCCGGGATCTGTCCGAGAATACCGCGTTCCGCAACCGCATCGTCGCGGCCTTGGCTTCGTCCGGCGCGCTGATGCTGGTGCTGGGCCTGATCGGCGGCATCGTGCTGAGCCGCCGGGCCTTGGCCCGGATCGAGACGATCAACCGGACCAGCGACCGGATTATGGCCGGCGAGTTCGACCGGCGCATTCCGCTCAAAGGCTCGGGCGACGAGTTCGACCGTCTGGCGCAGAATCTCAATGCCATGCTCGACCAGATCGAGCGGCTGATGGCCGGCATGCGCCAGGTGACCGACAATATCGCCCATGACCTGCGCTCACCGCTCGGACGCCTGCGCAGCCGGATCGAGGTGGCGCTGATCGAGCCGCCCTCGACCGAGCGCTACCGCGATGTGCTGCAGCAGACCATCGGCGAGGCCGACCATCTGCTGGCGACCTTTACCGCCCTGCTCGACATCGCCGAGGCCGAGGCCGGCAGCCCACGCGCCCAGATGACGCCACTCGATCTGGCATCCTTCGCCCGCGACCTGGCCGATCTATACGAGCCGGTCGCCGAGGAAAAAGGGCTGCGCCTGACCATCGAGACCGGCCCCGGCCCGATCGAGATCCGCGGCGATCGCCACATGCTGTCGCGCGCGATCGCCAACCTGGTCGAGAACGCGCTCAAATACACGCCGGCCGGCGGCACCATCGCGATCGGCGTCACCGTCGAAGGCGTCATGGCCCGCCTGACCGTCGCCGACGACGGCCCCGGCATCCCGGCCGAGGAATGCGACCGGGTGTTCGACCGCTTCTACCGGCTGGAAGCGAGCCGGACGACGGAGGGCAACGGGCTGGGCCTGAGCCTGGCCCGCGCGGTCGTGCGGCTGCACGGCGGGACGATCACGTTGGGCGACAACGGGCCGGGGCTGGTGGCGGTGGTTAGCCTGCCGCTGGCACCGGAGGTCACTTGACCAACCTTGATCAGGATGGGTTTTGGCCCTAAGATTGACCAACCTTGACCAGGAGGTCGAAGATGGAAACGATCAATCTCTACGAGGCAAAAACCAATCTCTCCCAACTGGTCGAGCGGGCGGCGGGCGGCGAGGAAATCATCATCGCCAAAGCGGGCCGCCCCCTGGCGCGCCTCGTTCCCCTGAGCAAGCAGACCAGCCCGCGCCCTCTGGGTCTTTTCGCCGGGCAGATCACCCTGCATGACGATTTCGATGCGCCGTGGCCCGCGGGGATGGCCGCTGCGTTCGGGGGCGAAGACGCGTGAGGCTGCTGCTCGACACGCATATATTCATCTGGGCCTGTTCGCAGCCGCAAAGCCTGTCGGCCGCACAGCGGGAAGCGATTTCGAGCGCCGATAACAAGATTTTGATCAGCGCTGCGAGCGCCTGGGAAATCGCCATCAAACACGCGCTGGGCCGCCTCGATTTCCCGGTCGACCGGTTTGGTGAATTCGTCGCGGCCATGGGCTTCGAGCCGCTCTCGATCACCCCGATGCACGGCATCTCCGCCGGCAGCCTTCCCCGACACCACGAAGACCCGTTTGACAGGCTGTTGATTGCCCAAGCCCAGGTCGAAGACCTGACGATCGTGACCGTGGACCGGAAATTCGCGCTCTACCAGGCACCGCTCTTTGCGATGGCGTCGGGGTAGCCCCGTTCCAACCTTAAGCCTTGCGCAACCAAGTTCGCCCAATGCTGCGCCGCCGCACCAGGAGCGCTTTTGCACCGCAGCAGACTTGTACGGCGTCCGCTTGACATTACATCCCCGCCACGGCGACAAGAATGCGATCATGATCGATCGTTCGCGCGCCTTGACCGGGGTCGCCCCGGGTGGCTTGGCCCCGACTGAAGGAATGCGCACGCTTGCTCCACGCTATCGACATTCCGGGTGACGTCATGATCGGGCTCAGCCTGGTCGGCCTCGTCTATCTGGTGACCGCGATGGCAGCCGTCTGGTCGTTCGGCCGCAGGCGCGCGGCGCCGCCGGGCAAGCGCCCATCGGTGACGATCCTGAAGCCGGTCTGCGGCGCCGACCCCGGCCTGTATGAGAATCTCCGATCCTTCTGCCGCCAGGCCTATGACGGTCCGGTACAGATCGTGATCGGGGCTCATCGCGAAACCGATGCGGCGGTCGCGATCGCCCGCCAGGTCATCGCCGATCTGCCCGGCGTCGATGTCACCCTGGTGATCGACGGCGCGCTGCCCGGCAGCAATTTCAAGATCTGCAACGTCGCCAACATGATGGCCGTCGCCAAGCACGAGGTGCTGGTCATCGCCGACAGCGACATGCGGGTCGAGCCGCACTATCTGGACGCGGTCGTGGGCCCGCTGATGGCCGACGGCGTCGGCCTGGTCACCTGCCTCTATAAGGGCCGGCCGGAGCGGGGCGTGGCATCGGCGCTGGGTGCCGCTTTCATCAACAGCGGTTTCCTGCCGTCGGTGCTGGTCGCCCGCTGGGTCGGCGCCGATACCGGCTGCTTCGGCGCCACCATGGCGCTGCGGCGCTCGACCCTGGCCGAGGTCGGCGGGTTGGGCGCGCTGATCAACCAACTGGCCGACGATTATGTGCTGGGCCGCCTGGTGCGCGACGCCGGTTACCAAGTCGTGCTCTCGCCCTACCTGGTCGAGAATATCGTGCTCGAAGCCGATATCCGCGCGCTGTTCCGTCACGAGCTGCGCTGGCAGCGCACCGTGCGCTCGATTTCGCCCAACGGCCTGGCCGCTTCGGTCGTCGCCAACCCGGTGGCATTGGCGCTGCTGGCACTGCCCTTGAGCGGTTTTGCCGAGGGCGCATGGCTGGCGCTCGCCGCCGCGCTGGCGGGCCGCGAGGCACTGATATATACGTGCAGCCGAATATTCGGTGCAATCCCGCTTCGCGCGGCCCTGGTGCCGATCCGTGACGTCTTGTCTTTGATCGTCCTCGTTGCCAGCTTCTGCGGGCAGCGGGTGACGTGGCGCGATCAGACCTTCCAGGTCGATCAGCGCGGTAAATTGACTTTCGAGGGAGACCCTTTGGCATGATGAAGACCCTGTTCCTCCAGGCCCCGTCCTTTGAAGGCTTCGACGGCGGCGCGGGGTCCCGGTACCAGGCGAAGCGCGAGATCAAGTCGTTCTGGTTCCCGACCTGGCTGGCCCAACCGGCCGCCTTGGTCAAGGGCTCCAAGCTGATCGACGCGCCGCCGGCCCGCATCAGCCTGCAGGACGTGCTCGACGACCAGGCCAAGGAAGGCTACGAGCTGTGCGTCATGCACACCTCGACCCCGTCCTTCGCGTCGGACGTCAAGGTCGCCGAGGCGATGAAGCAGGCGAACCCGAAGCTCAAGATCGGCTTCATCGGCGCCAAGGTCGCGGTCGAGGCCGAGAAGAGCCTGAAGGCCGCCCCAGTCGTCGATTTCGTCGCGCGCAACGAGTTCGACTTCACCATCCTGGAAGTGGCCGAGGGCCGCGACTGGGCCGGGATCGACGGCATTTCGTACCGCAACGAAGCGGGCGAGATCGTCCATAATCGCGACCGCGCGATTCTGGAGAACATGGACGAGCTGCCGTACGTCACCGAGGTCTACAAGCAGAACCTGCGCCTGGAAGATTACTTCATCGGCTATCTGCAGCACCCGTACATCTCGATCTATACCGGCCGCGGCTGCAAGTCGCGCTGCACCTTCTGCCTGTGGCCGCAGACCGTCGGCGGCCATCGCTACCGCACGCGCTCGGTCGAGCATGTGATCGAGGAGATCAAGCTGGCGAAGCAGCACTATCCGCAGGTCAAGGAATTCTTCTTCGACGACGATACCTTCACCGACGACCTGCCGCGCGCCGAGGCGATCGCCCGCGAGTTGGGCAAGCTGGGTGTCACCTGGTCGTGCAATGCCAAGGCGAACGTTCCTTACGAGACGCTGAAGGTCCTGAAGGCGAACGGCCTGCGCCTGTTGCTGGTCGGCTACGAGTCGGGCAACCAGCAGATCCTGCACAACATCAAGAAGGGCATGCGGATCGAGGTCGCGAAGCAGTTTACGGCCGATTGCCACAAGCTGGGCATCAAGATCCACGGCACCTTCATCATGGGCCTGCCGGGCGAGTCGCAGGAAACGATCGAAGAGACGATCAAGTTCGCGACCGAGATCAACCCGCACACGATCCAGGTGTCGCTGGCTGCCCCCTATCCCGGCACGTTCCTGTTCGATCAGGCGGTCGAGAACGGCTGGCTCGACATCGAGCATGCCGAACTGATCGACGAGCATGGCGTTCAGATGGCCCCGTTGCATTATCCCCATCTGTCGCATCTGGAAATCTTCGCGGCGGTCGAGGTCATGTACCGGCGGTTCTATTTCCGCCGGACCAAGATCCTGTCGATCCTGAACGAGATGATCCGCAGCCCGCAGATGCTGGTTCGTCGCCTGCGCGAAGGCGTCGAGTTCTTCCAGTTCCTGCGCGAGCGTCATCAGGTCGCCGGCTGAACCGGGGCTGACGCCCCGGTTCCGCTCACCCCGATATGAAGCGGGTCATCTTCTCGGCGGATGATTTCGGCCTGGACCCCGCGGTCAATGACGCGGTCGAAATCGCCCACCGGGACGGCCTGCTCGACGCCACCAGCCTGATGGTCGGCGAAGCAGCGGCCGCTGCGGCCGTCGCCGTCGCCCAGCGTTCGCCGGGCCTGCGCGTCGGCCTGCATGTGGCTCTGGTCGAGGCGACGCCCGTCTCGGACCCGGCCGACATCCCCGATCTGGTCGATGGCTCCGGCCGGTTTCCAGGCGATATGGTCTCCGCCGGTTTCCGTTTCTTCTTCAAGCCCGGCGTGCGCGCGCAATTGGCCCGTGAGATCCGCGCCCAGTTCGAGGCGTTCCGGCGCACCGGCCTGGCACTCGACCATGCCAATACCCACAAACACATCCACCTGCACCCGACCGTCGCCCGGCTGATCGTCGAGATCGGCCGCGAGTACGGGCTGAAGGCCATGCGCCTGCCGGTCGAGCCGCCGGGTCCGGTCGCGGCGGCCGAGGGCCATGCCGTCGCCGGTAGCCTGGGGGCTGCGGCCTTGCGCGCCTGGACCGGGCAGTTGAAGGCGATGCTGAAGCGCCAGGGTATCGTAACGAACGATCAGGTGTTCGGCCTGGCCTGGTCTGGCGCGATGACCGAAGCCCGCATCGCCGCCCTGATCCCGCATCTGCCCGACGGTGTCAGCGAGATCTATTTCCATCCGGCGACGTCGCTCACGCCCAAGCTGGCGCAGACCATGCCGGACTATCGTCCGGCCGACGAACTGGCGGCGCTGCTCTCGCCCGAAGTGAAGCGCCTGGTCGCGGCCCATGGCATCGGACGCACCAGCTTCACCGATCTTGCCGCCGCCGCAGCCGTAAGGACTGCCGCATGAGCCGCACAAGAGGTGCGTCCAGCCGCACAAGAGGTGCGTCTTGATTCGTTGGGCCAGCCTGTTCGGTCTGGTCGGCGTCGCTTTGCTGACCACGATCCTGGTCTATGAGGGCATCGGCCCCGTCACCGCCGCGCTGCAGACCGCCGGGCTGGGCCTGATCTGGGCCAGCCTGTTCCATATCGTGCCGATGGTCGTCATGGCGATCGCCTGGCGCGTGCTGTTCGTGGCCGGCCCGGCGCCATCGATCCTGCAGATGACCTATTCGGTCTGGCTGCGCGAGTCGGTCAACGGCTTGCTGCCGGTCGCGCGCATCGGCGGCGAGGTCGTCTCCTATCGCGTGCTGACCCGCATGGGCTATCGCCCGACGCCCGTCGCGGCCAGCCTGATCAGCGACATCACCCTGACCCTGGTCAGCCAGTTCCTGTTCACGGTCGCCGGCCTGGTGCTGCTGCTGCTGCGCATCGAGGATACCGCCGTGGTCTGGCGCGTGATCTTCGGCCTGCTGGCCTTCCTGCCGATGGTCGCGGGATTGCTCGCAATCCAGCGCATGGGCATCGTCAACATGGGCGCCAAGCTGGTCGGCGCCCTGTTCGGCGACCGCTGGGCCGACCTGGTCGGCAATGCCGCCCGGCTCGACCGGGTGCTGCGCCTGGTCTATCGCCGTCCCGGCCGGGTGCTGAGTTCGATCGGCTGGCAGCTGATCGGCTGGACCGTCGGCACCGGCGAGATCTATCTGGCGCTGCAGTTCATGGATCATCCGGTCGATCTGTACGATGCCGTGCTGCTGGAATCGCTGGCCCAGGCGATCAGCTCCGCCGCCTTCGTCGTGCCCGGCGCGGTCGGCATCCAGGAAGGCGGCTTCATCCTGCTGGGCGCCATGCTGGGGCTGGACCCCGGCACGGCGCTGGCCGTGGCGATCGCGCGCCGCATCCGCGACGCGATCATCTTCCTGCCGGGCCTGGTCGTCTGGCAGATCGCCGAGGCGCATAAACTCGTGACCCGGCGGCAACCGGCCGAATAGTGGCAATGCCGGCCGGGCTCCCCATCTAAAGGGCGATCCCTCATTTCCTTCTCCGGAGCCAGCCGCCAGATGATCGAACTCCATTATTGGCCGACGCCCAACGGGCACAAGATCACGATGTTCCTGGAGGAATCCCACCTCCCCTACGAGATCAAGCCGGTCAATATCGGCGCCGGCGAGCAGTTCAAGCCGGACTTCCTCAAGATCGCGCCGAACAACCGCATGCCGGCGATCGTCGATACCGCGCCCAATGACGGCGGCGCGCCGGTCTCGCTGTTCGAATCCGGCGCCATCCTGGTCTATCTGGCCGAGAAGACCGGCAAGTTCCTGTCGACCGACCCGCGCGTGCGCTACGACACGCTGCAATGGCTGTTCTGGCAGATGGGCGGCCTCGGGCCGATGGCCGGGCAGAATCACCATTTCTCGGTCTATGCGCCGGAGAAGATCGAATATGCGATCAAGCGCTACGTCAACGAGACCAACCGGCTCTACGGCGTGCTGAACAAGCGCCTGGCCGATCGCGACTTCATCGCCGGCGACTATTCGATCGCCGACATGGCGGCCTATCCCTGGGTCGTGCCGCACGAGCGCCAGGGCCAGAACCTGGATGATTTCCCGCATGTGAAGCGCTGGTTCCACGCCATCAAGGCCCGTCCGGCCACCATCGCCGCCTACGAGAAGGGCAAGTCGGTCTCGACCACGCCGACGGTCAGCGAGGAAGCGAAGAAGGTGCTGTTCGGCCAGACCTCGGCGAACGTGCGGTAGAGGGCTGTTATAGGCCGGCCTCTTCCGGCGTCGCGGTCTTCAGCGACAGCGCGTGGATCGGGCCGGCCAACTCGTCCTTCAGGATCTGATAGACGATGCGCTGGCGGGCGACGCGGCTCTGGCCGGCAAAGGCGGCCGAGACGATGTCTAGATTGAAGTGACTCTCGCCGTTCTTATGGCCGGAGCCCGCCATGCCGGCATGGTGCGCGTGGCGCGCGGATTCATCCTCGATCACCAGGCGGACGGGCTTCAACGCTTCGGTGAGCTTGGTTTCGATCGACTGGGCGACGGACATTGGGACGGGCTTTCCTCAAAAAGGGTCCGCCAGAGATGGGGCGCCCCCTGTGCGCGTGTCAACCGGTCGGCACACGGGCGGTACGCGCGCCGCGCGCTTGTCTTCGGCCCCCGGGCCCTCTCATACTCTCATCATGGCCCGACCTCGCGCCGCATTTATCGACCCGTCCGAACCCGCAAGGCCGCACGTGCGCTATTGCGATCATGAGGGCTGCGTGAATGAAGGCGAGTTCCGCGCGCCGCGCTCGCGCGACAAGCTCACGCTCTATTGGTGGTTCTGCCTCGAGCATGTGCGCGCCTACAATGCCGCCTGGAACTACTATGAGGGCATGAGCGAGAGCGAGATCGAGGCCGATCTCAGGAAGGATACCGTCTGGCAACGCCCGAGCTGGCCGCTCGGCTGGCGTCTGAAGATGCGCGACCCGCTCAACATCATCGACGGCGACGAGGCGGACGGCCATGGCGGCCATCCGCGCCAGCGCGAGATGACGATCGAGGAAAAAGCGCTGGCCGTGTTCGAGCTCGACCCGCCTTTCACCTTGGTCGAATTGAAAAAACGCTACAAACTCCTGGTCAAGCGCCATCATCCGGACGCCAATGGCGGCGACAAGGATTCCGAGGAGCGCTTGAAAGTGATCAATCAGGCCTTCGCCTTCGTGAAAGCCAAATATTTCGCCTGAGAGTGCTTCACCCTCGAAACGCCAACCAAGTACGGGATTGCCAAGCCGATGCCTTCCGCCTCTCCTTCCGCTACCGAAACGGTTCTCGCCCACAGATTGCCGGACATCACCGTCTCGGTGCGCCAGACCTTCGGTATCGACAGCGATTTGCAGGTACCGGCCTTCAGCACACGAACGGAGCATGTGCCCGACGTCGACGAGGCCTATAAGTTCGACCGCGAGACCACGCTCGCGATCCTGGCCGGATTCGCCTACAACCGCCGCGTCATGGTCCAGGGCTATCACGGCACCGGCAAGTCGACCCATATCGAGCAGGTCGCGGCCCGGCTCAACTGGCCCTGCGTGCGCATCAATCTCGACAGCCACATCAGCCGCATCGACCTGATCGGCAAGGACGCGATCGTGGTCAAGGACGGCGTCCAGATCACCGAATACCGCGAAGGCATCCTGCCTTGGGCGCTGCAGAGCCCGACCGCGATCGTGTTCGACGAATATGACGCCGGCCGCCCGGACGTGATGTTCGTGATCCAGCGCGTGCTCGAGGTCGAGGGCAAGCTGACCCTGCTCGACCAGAACAAGGTCATCCGTCCGCACCCGGCGTTCCGGCTGTTCTCGACCGCCAACACGGTGGGATTGGGCGACACGACCGGCCTGTACCATGGCACGCAGCAGATCAACCAGGGCCAGATGGACCGCTGGAACATCGTGGCGACGCTGAACTATCTGCCGCACGAGGACGAAGTGGCGATCGTGCTGGCCAAGGCGCCCAGCTTCGACGACGAGGCCGGCCGCAAGATGATCTCGTCCATGGTGGCGCTGGCCGACCTCACCCGCGCCGGCTTCATCAACGGCGACATCTCGACCGTCATGTCGCCGCGCACGGTCATCACCTGGGCCGAGAACACGCGGATCTTCGACGGCGACATCGCCTTCGCCTTCCGCCTGACCTTCCTCAACAAATGCGACGAGATCGAGCGCTCGACCGTGGCTGAATATTACCAGCGCTGCTTCGGCACCGAGCTGAAGGAGACCGGTATCAGGGCTGGCCGCGCTTAAATGGCCCAGGCTGACGACGCCGTCGAAGACTTCAAGCGCGCGACCGCCTCGACGCTGCGCGCCATGGCCGAGCGTGAGGATGTCACGGTCGCCTATGCCGCCGATCCGCCCGGGCTGAGCGGCACCAAGGCGCGCCTGCCGACGCCGCCGCGCGACCTGCCGCCCGATATCGCCGGCCAGATCCGCGGTGCCGCCGACGCGATCGCGCTCCGGCTGAAGCATCACGATCCGGTGCTGCATGCCCGCCGCCTGCCCGCGGGCGAGCAGGCGCGCGCGATCTTCGAGGCTGTCGAGCAGGCCCGGGTCGAGGCGATCGGCGCGCGCCGCATGGTCGGCGTCGCCGACAATCTGGCGATGGGCCTGAACGAGCGCTATCGCCGCGCCGGCTTCGACCGGGTGATCGAGCGCAACGAGGCGACGCTGCCCGAGGCGATCCGCCTCTTGGCACGCGAGCAGATGACCGGCGCGGCGCCGCCGCCCGCCGCGCGCCAGCTGATGGAGCTGTGGCGCCCGTTCCTGGAAGGCAAGCTGACCCAGGATTTCGCGGCGCTGGAGATCTCGATCAACGACCAGGAGGCCTATGCCCTGGCCGCGCGCCGGCTGATCAAGGATCTGGACCTGGATCTGGGCGACGCCGAGGGCGACAGCACCGATGGCGACGACGACCAGGAAGGCTCCGACGAGGGCGAGGCCGGCGACAATCAGCAGGCCGAGCAGGATTCGGGCGAAGGCCAGCGCGGCGAGCCCGAGACCATGCCGTCCGACACCGCCCCCGAAGACGGCGAGGACGGCGGCGCCGAGGAGATGACCGGCGAGATGATGCCGGGCAGCGCCGAGGATGACGACGAAAGCCAGCCGGGCAAGGCCAACCAGCGCCAGACCGGCGGACCGGGCGACGATCCGAACGCGTACCGCGCCTTCACCGCCGCATTCGACGAGATCGTGCTGGCCGAGGAGCTGTGCGACGCCGACGAACTGACGCGGCTCCGCGCCATGCTCGACCAGCATCTGTCGAACCTGCAGAGCGTGATCTCGCGCCTGGCCAACCGGCTGCAGCGCCGGCTGATGGCGAAGCAGACCCGCTCGTGGGAATTCGATCTGGAAGAGGGCATGCTCGATGCCGCGCGCCTGTCGCGCATCGTGACCAACCCGGCCTACCCCTTGAGCTACAAGCGCGAGAAGGACACCGACTTCCGCGACACGGTCGTCAGCCTGCTGATCGACAATTCCGGCTCGATGCGCGGCCGGCCGATCAGCGTCGCCGCCATGAGCGCCGACATCCTGGCGCGCACGCTGGAACGCTGCAACGTCAAGGTCGAGATCCTGGGCTTCACCACCCGGGCCTGGAAGGGCGGCCAGTCGCGCGAGCGCTGGATTTCCGAGGGCAAGCCGGCCAACCCCGGCCGCCTGAACGACCTGCGCCACATCGTCTATAAGGCCGCCGACGCACCCTGGCGCCGCGCGCGCCGCTCGCTGGGCCTGATGCTGCGCGAAGGCATCCTCAAGGAAAACATCGACGG
>Ga0302317_10000141_pt1 | contig 67574 bp, 53 predicted proteins | sample III_Palsa_N3_3_FD_200450 | JGI IMG/M metagenome (GOLD analysis project Ga0302317, IMG submission 200450) | Peat permafrost microbial communities from Stordalen Mire near Abisko, Sweden - III_Palsa_N3_3 | ecosystem: Environmental > Terrestrial > Soil > Palsa > Peat permafrost | place: Sweden...
CCCGCGGCATTCCTGCGGATGCGACGCTGTCGCTGGCGGAAAGTCCGTCGGGGCGGATCTTCGCGCGCGTGGATGCCGGCCTGTACTCAGGAGACGCGGACCATTTCGAGCCGGTGCTGACCGCCGATGGGCCGGTGCTCGCGGATCAGTACACGATGCTGATCGCGCCCGCCGACAACCAGGTGCTGTTCCTCAAGGATCGCCAGATCACCCAGGCCCAGCGTACCGGCGGACGTGGCGCGCTGTGGAAGGTGCGCGAACTGTTCAGCCCCGCAACCATCGCGCAGCATCCCGAGCTTGCCGCGGTCGAGGGGGTGATCCAGGTGGACGGCGGCACGCTCTGGTTCGGGTGCGGGCTGCACCTGTGTCGCTTCGATGGTCAGAAGCTCGCGATCTTCGGCCCGGCCGAAGGTGTCCCGGTGGCGCAGTACGGCGCGCTGCTGCAGGATCGCGGCGGCAGCATCTGGGCGCGCAGCCTGGATCATGTCGTGACGCTTGCGCATGGCGCCGATCACTTCCAGGTGAACGATCCGCCGCATGTGATTCTCGCGAACCGCGTGCGACGCATGACCCTTACCCTCGATCCCCTGGGTCACATCGTCACGCGCAGCAGCACCGGCATTGCGCGCTGGGACGGTGGCGCGTGGCAGGAGTTCGGAACGCAGAACGGCCTGCCGGATAACCCGATCACGCAGGCGATTGCGGACTCGGACGGCAATTTCTGGCTGGCGGTATCAGGAATCGGCCTGTACCAATGGCGCGGCTACGACAATCTCGAGTCCTGGACCAAGGACCAGGGTCTGGATCCGGAGTCGGTGTGGAACATCACCCGCGACAGTCATCATCGCCTGATCCTCGGTACGGACCTGGGCTGTCGCACGCTGGATGAAAAATCGCACCTGGTCGTGCCCTGCCCGTATTCGGGACTTCCGGAGCAGGAGAGCAATGCCAGCGCGGTCGATCCTGCAGGCGGCTTCTGGATGTCCTACCAGACATCGCAGCTGTGGCGGGTGCCCCCGGGTGGCAAGCGCGCACAGCGCGTGACGACGGTGCCGGACCACTTCGATGCCGCCGAGATCCTTTTCGACCGCTCCGGTACGGGCTGGATCGCCGCCTGGGAATTCGGGCTTGCGAAAATCGACAGCACCACGCTTGCAGTATCGCGGATGCAGCTGCCCGGCAATCCGCGCGTGGACGATGTGGTGCAGGCGCCTGACGGCAGCATCTGGGTGGGCGCCACCACCGGGTTGTATCGCGTCGAAGGTGATCGCTTCGTCAAGATCCCAACGACGGTGGACGGCCAGCAGATCGGTATGCAGACCCTCGCGGCCGCGGCGGATGGCGCGATCTGGGGCACGCGCACCGGCGAGAAGGTGTTGCGCCTGACGCCGCCTCCGCAGTCGTCCGCGGACTGGCAGGATCCCGAGGCATTGAAGGGCTCCACCGTATATTCGCTGCGCGCGGATGCGCGCGGCTGGGTCTGGGCCAACACCGGTGAGGGCCTGGGCGTCTACGACGGCCACGTCTGGCGCCGCATCGAGATCGAGGATGGTCTGATCTGGGCCGACACCGAGCAGTTCGCGCTGTACCCGGACACCGACGGTTCGATCTGGGTCGGCACCGGTCGCGGCATCACGCATATCAAGGATCCGGTGCGCTGGGTCAACCTGATCGCGCGCCCACTGAAGCTGGACATCACCAAGGCGCAGCTGGGCACGCAGAGCCTGCTGGCCGGATTGCGCCCGGCGGTCAAATGGCGCGACAACGCGGCGCTGGATGTGTCCTTCGGTTCGCACAGCTTCGATCGCTCGCCCAGCACCGAATTGCGTTACCGGCTGCTCGGTCTTTCGACCGAGTGGTACGCGTCGCGCACGTTCGACATCCATATTCCGGCCCTCGCTCCCGGGCATTACCAGCTCGAGGCGATGGCGGTCGATGGGCCGCATGCGCGGCATTCGCCGACGGTGAGCCTGAGCTTCGATGTGAAGCCGCCGTGGTGGAATACCACCGCCTTCAGGTTTCTCGCCGGCGTGCTGGTGGCCACGGTGCTGGCAGCCATCTGGCGCTGGCAGGACCAGCGCATGCAGCAGCGCCAGCGCATCCTGGAGCTGGAACACCGCGAGCGCGAGGCGCTGCTGGAACGTGCGACGCGCGATGCGCTGACGGGTCTGTGGAACCGGGCCACCATCCTGGAGTTCCTCACCGGCGAGATCGAGCAGGCCCGCAAGAACGGCGGCTCGCTGGCCGTGGCGGTCATCGACGTCGACTTCTTCAAGCGCATCAACGATACCTTCGGCCATGCCGGCGGCGATGAGGTGCTCAAGGAACTGGCGCGTCGCCTGCGCGCCACGCTGCGCCAACGCGACTCACTGGGACGTTACGGCGGTGAGGAACTGCTGGTGGTGATGCCCGGACTCTCGCGGGAGGACCGCGGCAACCTCATGGATGCCCTGCGCGCGAACATCTGCAGCACCCCGTTCCTGGTCGGCGAGGCGGAGGTGCGCGTCACGGTGAGCATCGGCGTCGCCTGGATGGAAGCGCCCACTGAGCTGCCCGACGATCTGATCCGCCGCGCTGATGCGGCGCTATACGAAGCGAAGGCGGCCGGCCGCAACCGCGTGATGTGCAACACCGGCAACTACGACGGCTCGACGCTGGAGGCCACGGCCTCCCGCCGCTACCTCCAGGACTTCATCGATCGCGTCAAGCGTGAAGCCGGCAAGCGCGGCGTGGAGACCGAGTCCAAGTAGTTTCAGTTCGCGGCGTAGTAGTAGAAGACGACCTCGCGTTGATCGGCGGACTCCTTCGCGGTGACGACGAAGGTGGTGTTGTTCATCCACTCGTAGGCGCCCTTGAGGCTGGTTTCGATATACGCGATCGCCCGATAGTAGCCGTCGGTACGCCGGTAGCCGACGTGCTCCATGTAGAGCCACTCGCCGTTGTCCGCCTTGCACATGAAGTGCGCATCGACATCGCGGACGCGGTCGGCCCGCACGGTGTCGTACTGGCCGCCGCTGTCCGGATAGACGGTGGCAGTGACCCGCGCACCGGACAGTTCACCGCCGACGATATCCTGGTAGCGGAACGTCCCGCGCGGAGTGTGCGACTCCTGCGGCGGGTCGTAGTGGGCCGTGAGCTTGAACGCATACTCCAGCTCGATCTTGCCCAGGATCCTGGTATCGGTCTGGGGAACGACAAATTCGCGCATGGTCTTCTCCTTACAGGACTTCGTAGTAGTTGAAGACCGTGTGATCGGGATTGGCCTGCCGCATGGAGTTGGCAACGAACACCGTGTGGTTCATCCAGTCATGCGGCCCGAGCGGGGCGGTGAACACCGGCGTGGCGCGAAACCGGGTCCACACCGAGTCCTGCTTCGCCGGCGGCGGTGGCGGCGGCTCCAGGGGCTTGCCGCGTTCGTAGGGTGCCGCGAAGCGGCGCATGGTGCCGCGATTGTGGATGAAGATCAGGGCGCCGTCGGACGCCTGCAGCATGTAGTAGGTCGTGAACGTCGTCTTGTAATAGTCGGCGCCGCTGTGCGGCAGCACCCGCCCCTGCAGCCTGGGGCCCCAGATATCCCCGCCGCCCACCGAGGTGTAGCCGCGACCCGCCGGGGAGTCCATGGTGTTGATCATGACGCGGTCGGCGAAGAACACCCTGGCCGAGAACGCCCAGCGCAGTCCGATCTTCGGGTTCCCCGGATCCGGACCCTCGAACCAGATCGGCGGCAGCGCCTTGTTATCGGACCCCGGCGGCGATTCGGCCGCGGCCTGCGACAGCTTCAGACCGCCGAGCGCGACGGCGCCGGCCGTGGTGGCGCCGCCCAGGAAACTGCGGCGACTGATGGACTCGTCCCCTGCGGATGGTGCAGTCATGTAAACCCCCTCTGGTATGGCACTCACAGTGCCGGATAGTCGGTATACCCCTTGCTCCCGCCGGCGTACAGCGACGGCGGGTGTTGCGCTAGTGCTTGTAGGTGAAGGTCACACCGAAGGTGCGCGGCCGGAACGAGAATTCGCGCAGCAGCCGGCTGTCCCCGGTTCCCGGGTCGACGGACCAGTTGTAATTGATCGGCACGTGGGTGTCCGTCAGATTGTCGATGAACGGCTCGATGCTGAAATCGCCCATGTTCATACCGGCCCGCAGGCTGAAAAAAGATGTGGACGGCAGGGTGAAGTTGGCCGGATCGTATTGCGCGGTGCTCGGGTCCTGCGTGGGCGGTAGCCACTTGTCATGCGCCTGGTACTCCCAATCCAGGCGGACAAAGGACTCGTGACTGGCGATATTGACGTGATACTCCAGCCCCATGGAGAGCGTGAACGGTGGATTCGACGGATTGCTGTCGGCGGATATGGAACCGAGGATCTCATCGCCCGATACGGCAATGGGCGGGGGCAGATTGCCGTTCGCATCCGGCTGCGCGGTCGAGAACGTCGAGTCCTTCGTGTACCTCGCGTCCGTATAGCCCGCAGTGACATCTGCGGAGAATGAATCGGTGGCTGCCCATTCGATCTGGATGTCGCCGCCCTTTGCCGTGGCCTCGCCCAGATTGGTGATGAAGGTGATCTGGCAGATCGGTGGCACGACCGTCTGCTGGATGTTGTGCCACTTGATGTAATAGATGCTGGAGGAAATCCGCAGCCGGTTGTCGATGTTGTCCTTGGCACCCACTTCGAAGCTGTCGACCGAGTCGGAGTTGTAGGTCGGTGGGGCGTTGGCAATGCCGAAGTTCGCCAGATCCGCGGCGCACGCCGCCGGGGGCAGCGGATTGTTGCCACCGCCGGGACGGAAGCCCTTGGCATATGTCGCATACAGCATGTTCGCCGGATCGAGCTGATAGGCGATGTTCACCTTGGGGGTGAACGAGTTCTGCGACTGGCTTTCCGATTCGCTGATGTTGGTGTTGTACAGCTGCGGGCCGCCGGTCAGCGATGTGAAGGCGAACTGGATACGCGACTCGCGCAGGCCGACGGTTGCCTTGAGGCTGTCCGTGAGTGCATACGTCGCCTCGCCATACCAGGCGTACTGCGTGTCCTTCGCATGGGTGGACAGGAAGTAGGAGTCGTTGGGGAACGCGGGGTCATAGGCCAGCGGATTGCCGAACTGGTCGACGAAGACATCGGTGTAATCCACACCCGCGACCGCCTGCCAGAACTGCTCGAGCATCGGGTCGTGGATCTGTTCCAGGTATGTTTGGCGGTTCTCGCTGAAGAACAGGCCCGTGGTCCACTTCAGCCGGGCATTGGGGTCACTGGAAACCAGGCGCACTTCCTGGACGATGTTTTCCTGGCCATTGTCGACGGAATTGGGTGCGCGATAGTTGGCGATGGCGGCTGGCAGGTGCAGTCCGGTACCGTCGAGCAGCGGGTACGGGACGATGAAATCACTCAGCGGCCACACCGGCGCCGCGCTCGCGTTCTCCAGCTGCGGCTGTGACTGGTAGAAGCCGAGATTGTAGAGCGTGCCGTCGTAACCGGTCTGCTCCTTGCGGTGATAGAACGATGTGTTGGAGATCAGATGGAAGGCATTGAAGGTGCCCTCGATCTTAAGTGCGGGCAGATAGAACGTGTCCGGCTCCGAACGCGGACTGGGATCCCCGTTGATGTAGCTGTTGCCGCCGGGATTGGAGTAGATGGGCCAATAAGCAGAATCTTCGTGCTCGTCGTGTCTTTGGAAATAGATGCTGGGCGTTACCGTCCAGGAGTCATTGACAGCCCACAGCCCCGCCAGGCGCAGCAGGTAACTTTGGGTGTGATTGGCGTTGCGGTCGATGACCGCCGATTGCGGGTTGGCTGCCGTCGGGTCCACCGAGTCGATCCAGCCCCCGTCCTGGCGGAACCAGGCCGTGACGCGCGCGCCGAAGACGCCGTCGATGAGCGGACCGCCCGCGGCAAGACCGGCTTCATAGCTGGGCGCGCCACCTTGCGTGTAGGACACCTCGGCGCGGCCGGCCGTCGTTGTGGTCGTCAGGCTGGGCTGGGTGGTGATGTAACGGACCGTACCGCCTTCGGAGCCGGCGCCGAACAGCGTGCCCTGCGGGCCGCGCAGCACTTCCACCCGGTCGATGTCGAAGATTTCCGGTACCGCCTCGTCCGGACTGAAAGCCAGGGAGCGCATCTGGATCGGCGTGTCGTCGATATAGATGCCGGTGGTACCCGAGCCGCCCGAGGAGGAAATGCCGCGAATGGAAATCTTGTTAGTGCCGTCCGCATCCACGGTGATGCCGGGGGCAAATCGGGCCAGATCCGCAATGTCCTTGATGCCGCGGTCCTGCATGTCTTCTGCCGACAGGGCCGTGATGCTGATGGGGACCTTGCTCAGCGATTCCTCGCGGCGGGTCGCCGTGACCACGATTTCCTGCAGGCCGCCGCTATCGGAGGAGGCTGGCGTGGCGTCAGAGGTCGGCGTGTCGGCGGGGTTGTCGGCCAGCGCCAATGCCGGCATGCAGCAGGCGAGGATGGCAGACCTGATTGCGACCCGTAGCGTCCTGGAACGGCCGGCTGATGGCTGCATTGCGGATCTCCCTCGAATTATTACTTGTATCGGACCGAACCCATTACCGAGCAAGACCGGTGCCACGCGCTAAAGCGTGAATAACGACGAATTCAGGCACTGACAAAAGGCATAACCACCGAACATGCCCGCGGATGGTGCGTCATTGAGGCGACCGCTAGTAGCCGCGGGCCTGGTCGACCACGTTCAGCATCCGCCCGCCGAGCGCATAGCGGCGCATGTTCTCGCGCGCCACAATCCAGCGGCCTTCGCCGGGCAGATCCGAACGCGACGAAACATGCGGGGTGATGAGCACATGCGGTGCACGCCACAGCGGATTGTCCGGTGGCAGGGGTTCCGGGTCGGCGACATCCAGGCCGGCCCCGGCCAGGCGTTTGTCAACGAGTGCCTGGGTGAGGTCGGCCATCACCATGGTGCCGCCGCGGGAGATGTTCACGAAGATGCTCGTGGGCTTCAGCAGCGCGAAGAACTTCGCATCGAACATGCCTGAGGTCGTCGGCGTCTGCGGCACGCAGCTGATGACCACGTCTGCGCTCTTCGCCAGGGTCGCAAGGTCAGCGGGCGTCCCGATGTGACTGACGAAGGGGGGACCTTTGCGATCCCCGTCGCGCGTGGCGACCACCGTCATGCCCAGACCATGCGCGCGTCGTGCGACCTCAGTCCCGATGCCGCCGAGTCCCACCACCAGCAGCGTCTTGCCCTCCAGTGTCTGCATCGGGGTTGCCGTGCCGTGAGCGCCGTTCCACTGCGCATTCGCGGTGTCGACGGCGAACACGTCCAGCCCATGCGCCAACGCCAGGGTCAGCGCGATGGCGTGTTCGGCGATCACGGCCGCGTCCACCGCCCGCATGTTGGTCAGCAGCAGTCCGCGTTCGCGCACGCCCGGCACCGCCAGGCAGTTCTCGACGCCCGCCGCGAGGGATTCGATCCAGCGCAGATCGGTTGCCGCGCTCAGCAGCTGCGGCGCGCAGATTTCCGGATTGAAGCCCACCAGCACATCGGTACCGGGCGCCTGTGCCAGCGCTTCGGTCATGTTGTGGACGACGACGACCTGGGTATGCGGCGCGGCGCTGGCGAACTGCGGCTGGCGCGGTGCCCAGTCCTGTTTGCCGAATTCCAGCAGCAGCACCTTGTGCGGCACGCGCCAGTCCGCGCGCTGTTTGATGGGCACGGGCGCGGCCACCAGCTGCAGCGATCTGACGAGGTCCGTGGCGGTATCGGCGAATGCCGGGGGTGTCCGGCACAGCAGCGCGCTGATCGCGCACAGTGTGAACCGCATGGCACGCAGTGCGCGCAACGTCATGGCGAGTTTCCGGATTCCGGTTGCAGAACGGTTTGAGTGGCGCCCCGTGCGGCCTTCAGATGCAGTCCCTGCTCCATGGCGCTCAGGAACGCCGCTTCATCCCCGATGTGGAACACTCCACTGATGTGGCGCGAACCCAGCGCAGGCTCGCTGAGCACGATCGGCGTAGGGCGGTAACGGTTGTATTCCGCCAGGGCGGTCGCAAGCGGAATGTCATTGAATACGAGCCGCTGCGTGCGCCAGCCCTCGATCCGGTTGATCTCGGCCGGCCGCAATTCCGAAACCATTCCCTCCTGTGTGTAGCCGACGCCGCTGCCGGCCGGAACCGCCACAGTCGGCGGCGCGACCGTGCGGGTACCCACACCGCCGACCGTCACCGTGCCCTCGAGCACGGAGACGGCCGCGCCGCTGCGGACGATCTCCACGTCGAACTGCGTCCCGACGGCGGTGGTCACGCCCTGCAGCGCATGCACTTCGAAGGGCCGGCCGGCATCGTGGGCGACGCTGAACAGTGCCTCACCGCGGGCGAGTTCGACGCGTCGCAGATGTCGCGAGAGTTCGACGCGCACATCGCTGTCGGTATTGAGGAGCACCGTGGAACCATCGGGCAGTGCCGCCGTGCGCTGTTCGCCGACGGCGGTGGTGTATTCCAGGGTGGTGGCCCGGTTGAAGAACAGCCAGGCAAATGCACCCACCGCGATCATCGAGGCGGCAAGGCCCACCTGCCATAGCGGCACCCGCCACTTCGCGCGCGCAGCCATCGCCGGTGCGGCCCGGCGCTGGCTCACCAGCGCGTCGGCCCCCGCCAGCAGCGCGGCGAGCTGCGGGCTGTTGCGCAGCTCGCCGGAGAGCTGCCAGGCGAGCTCACAGTTCTCGTAGGCCTGCTGGTGGTCCGTGTCCTCGATCCACTTCAACCAGGACTGTTCGTTGCCAGGAGCCATGTCCGGGGCGTGTGACTGGGCGAACCAGTCCGCCGCTTTCAGCTCGTCGGTCGATGCGCTCATGTCGCCTCCGACATGGCGGTACTGAGCCGCTCGATCGCTTCGGCCATCTTGCGGGCCACGGTGCGGGCGCTGAGGCTCATGATCGCGGCGATCTGTGGATAGGTGAGGTCCCGGAAGCGGTGCAGCATGAATACGGTGCGCGTGTCGGGCGGCAGCTCAGCGATCGCCCGTTCCAGCAGCGCCCGGGTCTGTTCCCCGGCGAGGTGTTCATCCGGGCCGAGATGATCCTCGACGAGCTCCTCGGCATCGATCGGCACATGCAGTGCGGCACGGTGCGATGCGCGCCGGCGGTAGTGATCCCGCGCAAGGTTGGTCGCCGTCTGAAACAGGAATGACCGGGCCATGGCGTCGATCCGCACCATATCGCCGTGTCGCAGCAGCCGGTAATAGCTTTCCTGAACGAGTTCAGCCGCATCGTCGGGTGGCACCAACCGCGTCAGGTAGCGCTGCAGCGAAACCCGATGCCTGTTGAAGAGCATCGTCACGTACGCCCGGTGGGAGGGATCCGCCGGCACCGGGGCCACCGGTTCCCGGTCGATCAGGTCCAGCGGATACGAGGCATCAGCCGGACTGGCACTCACTTGCGTCGGATCGTGATTCATGCAACCTGCAGATACGCTGCAACGGGGATGCCGCAGATCACGTGATTTTACGAGAAAGCTCCGGGTTGCGCGTTATCTCCTTGAAGAAACATTCAAAACCGGTAGAGGACCCCTAGGCCGAATTGCACCGGGTCAATGTGGATGTCGGAACGCACTTGCGCCCAGCTGACATCGGTATTCAACATCCAGTGCGGGTTGAGCCGCACGTCCAGGCCGGCCTGGACGGCAGGCCCGACGGTCGCGTGGTCCATTCCCCGGCCGGTTGCCCCGTACAGCGCCATGACATCGATGCCGGCCCCCACGTAGGGACGCAGGCGGTATTCCGGCGCGAAGTAGTACTTGAGAGTGCCGATCGAGGACTGCAGGCGGGCGCTGCCTTGCGCCCCGAAGGAAAAGGTCCGTGGCAGCGTCACGGAAACCGCGCCCGCAACGTGATCAGTAAAGAAGTATTCCCCGCCGATAGCCGCCGTGCCACCGCCCGAATTGCCGCCATTGCCGCTGACGAAATCGGCATCCAGCCGCAATAGCCAGGGGCCCTCGCTGGCCCTGGCCGTCAGGGGCGCGGCGGGCGCGGGGGCCGCGGGTGCGACCTCGGCCACTGGCGCCGGCGCGGGTGCTTTGGGTGCCGCGGCCACCACCGGACGCGGTCTGATGACGAGCACACCGTCCGTACCCTGCACGACCTGCAGATTGCTGTGGTACAGCAACGCCCGCAGCGCCTGCCGGGGCGGCAGGCTACCTTTGACCGCCGGTGCGCTCAGGTGCGCCACCGGTCCGGGATCCACGAAGACCTGTGCGTTGGCCTGCACCGCCCAGGCGTTGAGTGCGGCAGCCATGGGCTGCGACGCAATGTCGAAGGCCACCGGTGCGTCGCGGGCGGTCTTCGGAGCCGGCGTCTGCGCTTGAGAAACGGCCGGGTAACACGTTGCCGAAATACACCACGCCGCCGCCGCCAGGGCGGTGCGTCCGAAGCGGCCGCCGATCATCCGTATCAGGCCTTCCTGCGGATCGCGTGGTAGATGACCAGTACCAGTACGGCGCCGATGACCGCGACGATCAGGCTGTGCAGGTTCAGGCCCGAGACTCCCGTTCCGCCGAACTGGCTGAATACCCACCCACCGACCACCGCACCGATGATCCCCAGGATGATGTCCAGGAAAAAGCCATCACCCCGCTTGTTGATGAGCTTGCTGCCGATGAAGCCGGCGATCAGTCCCAGGACGATCCACGCGATAATTGACATTCTTATGCACCTTCGGGTTTATTTGACGTTACTTCCGGCGACGTTGCCAGTGCCGAACGTGTCGCACTGGTTTATGTCGCCTGAGTCGACACCACGCTTGAACCAGGAAACCCGCTCCGCGCTGGTTCCATGGGTGAAGGACTCGGGAACCACCGTGCCGCGCGCCTTCCTCTGCAGCGTATCGTCGCCGATCTGGCTCGCGGCGTTGAGCGCCGTTTCGATATCCCCCTGTTCCAGACGCCAGCCGCGTTCCTGCTGCGCGCGCCGCGCCCACACGCCGGCGAAGCAATCGGCTTGCAGTTCGATCTTGACGCTCAGTGCATTCGAATCGGCTTCACCGCTGTGCTCGCGAACCGCGTCCACCTTGCCGAGGATGCCGAGCAGGTTCTGCACGTGGTGGCCGACCTCGTGGCCGATCACATAGGCGTGCGCGAACTGGCCCGGCGCGTTCAGCTGCTGGGTCATGAGGTCAAAGAAATGCATATCCAGATAGACGATGCGGTCATTGGGGCAATAGAACGGCCCGGCCGCGGCCTGCCCCTGGCCACAGGCCGTGGGGTAGCTGTCAGTGAACAGGATCAGCTTGGGGTTCTCGTAGGTGCGGCCGAGCTGTTTGAAGTAGTCGGTCCACACGACCTCGGTGCTGCGCAGGATCTGGGAGACGAACTGCTTGTTCGGATCGTCCGCGATCTGGGCCGCAGACTGACCCTGCGTCTGGTCCGCCGTCTGCGGGGCGGTCTGCTGCACGGGCGTGCCCTGGGAGGTCGCTTCACCGCCGCTGAGCAAACCCAGAATCTGTAACGGGTTGATGCCGAAAAGCCACCCGCCGATCAGCGCGATGGCCACTGTTCCCAGTCCGATGCCATGCACCGGGCGAAACTGGAAGCCGCCACCACCGCCACCGCTGGCGCCGCGGACATCCTCGACGTTCTGGCTCTCGTCCTGGTCTCGCATGTCCACTGCAGCGTCTCCCCTACGGCCTCTAAGCCAGTATTCTGCTTAGGATATTACCCGCAAAACCGCGCTGGCTCAGACTTCGATTTTTCACCGAAGTGCGTGCGCTCAATGAGCGCGGCGCGCAGTCCGTCAACGCCGTAGGTATGGGCCTAGAGCGTGATCTTCGTGCCCAGCACCGCCAGGAACTGCCGCATCCAGGCCGGATGCGCCGGCCAGGCGGGCGCCGTCACGAGGTTGCCGTCGGTGATCGCCTGTTCCATGGCAATTTCAGCGTATTCACCCCCGGCGAGCCGCACTTCGGCCGCGCAGGCAGGATAGGCCGATACCTTGCGGCCGCGGATGACATCGGCAGCAGCCAGCAACTGTGCAGCATGGCAGATCGCCGCGATGGGCTTGTTCGCCTTCGCAAAATGCTGCACTGCCTTGATCACCCGTGGATCCATGCGTAGGTATTCCGGCGCACGGCCGCCCGGGATGACCAGAGCGTCGTAATCCTCGGGCTTGATGGCATCAAATGTCGCATTCAACGTGAACCGGTGACCGGGTTTCTCCGAGTAGGTCTGAGCGCCCTCGAAGTCATGGATGGCCGTCAGCACATGATCGCCCTTGGCCTTCCCCGGGCACATCGCGTCCACGTTGTGGCCGACCATGAGCAGGATCTGAAACGGCACCATGGTTTCGTAGTCTTCCGCGTAATCGCCGGCAAGCAGCAGGATTTTCTTGGTCATGACCTTGCGACTCCTGAATATCGGTGAGGAGCGTATCCTACTCCCTGCGCACAGGCCGGCCGGTTGCGGACACGCGCGCTATACTGCCGCCTGCTGGCAACCCGCCGATAGCGCACGGATGAACCGATGACTCGCACCTCACGCCTAAGTGTTGCAGGATTGCTCGTGTTGAACCTCGCAGCGCTGGGAGTCGCGCAGGCCCAGAGTGCCGAAGTGAAGGCGCAGGGCCAGGCGGTGTTCCAGCGGCTGTGCGGACTGTGTCACTTGAGCCTGGTGCCGACGGCAGGCAAGGCACCGGCGACTCCGGATGCGCGCGCCGTGCCGGTCGAGATGCTGCGCCGTTTTCCACCCGAGACCATTCTCACGGCCCTGACCACCGGCAAGATGCAGGCGCAGGGCTCGACCCTGACGGATGCGGAGCGCAAGGCCGTGGCGCAGTACCTCGCAGGCCGGCCTTTTGGCCCGGTGCAGACGGTCGCAATCACGGCGGGCAAGCTGTGCGCGAAGCAGGTGCCCATGGGTGATCCGGCCTCGATGCCGGGCTGGAGCGGCTGGGGCAACAGTCTGGAGAACACCCGTTTTCAGGATAAGGCCAAGGGCGGCCTGACGGCGGCGGACCTGCCGCGGCTGAAATTCAAATGGGCCTTCGGTTACGCAAATGTGCCAGCGGCGCGTACCCAGCCGGCGGTCGCGGGCGGGCGGCTGTTCGTGGCCAGTGACAACGGCGCTGTGTATGCGCTGGACCCGGCGACGGGCTGCACCTACTGGATGTTCCAGGCCGCGGCGGGCGTGCCGACAGCGCTGTCCGTGGCGCCCTATCACACTGCTTCGGGCACGGTCGCCTACGCCGTGCTGTTCGGTGACCGCCGGGCCAATGCCTACGCGGTCGATGCGCAAACCGGCAAGCAGGTGTGGGTAACGAAACTCGACACCCACCCGTCGGCGGCCGTGACCGGTGCGCCAGCGCCGTATGACGGTCGCGTGTACGTTCCGATCCAGGGCGTCGGCGAGGAGGGCCAGGGCGTCCACGCTGCCAAGGGCTGCTGCACCTTTCGCGGCAGTGTGTCGGCGCTGGATATCGACACCGGCAAGGTGCTGTGGAAGACCTACACCGTGCCCGAGGAACCCAAGCCGCGCGGCACGTCCACGGCGGGGCTGCCGATCTTCGGGCCATCCGGCGTCGGTGTCTGGTCCTCACCGACCATCGATGTGAAGCGCAAACTGCTTTATGTGGGAACCGGCAATGCCTACACCGAGCCAGCGCAGCACAACAGCGACGCGGTGCTCGCCCTCGACATGGCCACGGGCGCGATCAAGTGGGTGAGCCAGGTGCTGCCGAATGATGTGTGGGCCATGGGCTGCGCGGCCACCAATGCACCCAACACCGGATGTCCGGCGACCCTTGGACAGGACTATGATTTTTCGGCCTCGCCGGCGCTGGTGCACCTGAAAGGGCGAGACCTGCTGGTGCTGCCCCAGAAATCCAGCATGTCGTACGCGATGGACCCTGACCAGGACGGCAAGGTCGTCTGGCAGCACCGGCTCGGCAAGGGCAGTGGCCTTGGCGGTATGTGGGGCGCAGCGATTGAAGACGGTCGGGCTTACATCGGAACCGCCGACCTGCTGACGGAAACTCCGGGTGGTGTGCATGCCCTGAACATTGAGGACGGGAGCGTGGCATGGGCCGCCTCGCGTCCGAAGGGCCTGTGTGCAGGACAGCTCGGCTGCAGCACGGGCCAGGGCGCCGCGCTGACGGCGATTCCGGGGGCCGTGCTCAGCGGCGCAATGGACGGAGGTGTGCGTGCCTACTCGACCCGGACCGGCAAAGTGCTCTGGCTCTTCGACACGGCCCGTGATTTCGCGACCGTCAATGGCGTCAAGGCCAACGGCGGCAGCATCGATCAGGCCGGTCCCATCGTCGCGGGCGGCATGATGTTCGTGAATTCGGGCAACGGCAGCTTCGTCGGTCACACCGGCAACGTGCTGCTGGCGTTCGGTCTCGAATGAGGCTCCGGTCCGTACCCCGGTGCTGCACTCTGCGCCCAAAGCCGGCGTGTCAGCCGGTAGATGACATGGACCTGTCCCCAGCGTGGAGTTTCCTCCGCGCCCGTGAGCTGCGCGCCGAGCTTCTCCACCGCGCGGCGTGAGCGCAGGTTGCGCTCAGCGACCATGAACAGCACCTCCTGCACATCCGTGAAGGCGTGCCGGAGCATCAGCCGCTTCATTTCGGCATTGGTCGCGCCGCCCCAGTGACTGCGGGCGAGGAACGTGTATCCGATCGAGAGGCTCGCGCCGGGTTGGTATTGGGTGTAGCGGGACCAGCCGACCAATGAGCCCCGTGTGGCATCGATTGCGACCAGGCACCCCTTTGATTGCAGCGCATCGTCGAAGGAGCGCCTAAAGCCTGCACGCGTGGCGCGGCTTGGATCCGGGTGCTGAGCCCAAACGAGGGGGTCTGACGCGACAGTGAACAGTTCGTCAAAGTGCTGGGCCGCCAGTGGCCGCAGCGTGATGTGGAAGCCCGCGAGGGTGGGCTGCAGGTCGAGCATGGGTCCGATTATAAAAGAAGGGGCGGTCCATTGGCCGCCCCTTCGTTCATCAGCCGAAAATCGGCGTTACTGGAGGCTCACCCCAGCTGCACCGGCACGAAGATCCGCTCATCACCGCGCTGGATGAGCAGCGCCACGGTGTCCTGGTGCTGGTCCAGCATGCTGCGCAACTGAGTGATGTTGCTGACAGCGTTGCCATCGATCGCAAGTACCACGTCACCGGGCTGAATGCCGGCGCGGGCAGCCGCACCCTGCACCCGCTCGACCAGCAGTCCGGACTCGATGCCGCTTTGGCTGCGCTCATCCGAGGTCAGCGGCCGCACATTCAGGCCGAGGGTCGGGGCACCTGTTGCCGCGGTCTTCACCAGCTCGGCCTTGCCCGGCACACCGCCCAACTTCGTGCTCAGATCTACGGTCTTGCCATTGCGCCAGACCTTGAGATTGGCCGCGTCACCGGGTGCGGCCATCGCCACTGCCGCCGACAACTGGCCCGCATCCAGCAAAGCCGCATCGTTGTACTGCAGGATCACATCCCCGGCCTTGATGCCGGCATGCTCCGCGGCGCTGCCGGGTTCAACCCTCGACACCAGCGCACCTTCCGGCATGCTCATGTGGAAGGAGTTGGCGAGCTGCGCGTTCACGGGCTGAATCGTCACACCCAGGCGCGCATGCTCCACCTTGCCGGTCTTCAGGATTTCGTCCTGCACGTGCGTCGCCACCTCGATGGGGATGGCAAACGAAACGCCCTGAAAGCCGCCGGTGTTGCTGTAGATCTGGGAGTTGATGCCGATCACATTGCCGTAACCGTCGAACAGCGGCCCACCGGAGTTGCCGGGATTCACCGCCACGTCGGTCTGGATGAAGGGCACGGACTGATCGTTGGGGAGCGAGCGGCCCTTTGCGCTGACGATGCCGGCGGTGGCCGTTTCCTCCAGACCATACGGGTCGCCGATGGCGAGCACGTAGTCACCGACCTGAAGTTTCGTCGATGAGGTCATGTGCACGGTCGGCAGATCCTTCGCGTCGATCTTGACGACGGCCACGTCGGTTGCCTTGTCCTCGCCGAGCACCTTCGCCTTGAACTCGCGGTGATCCGACAGCGTCACGGTGACATGGCTGGCGCCGTGCACGACGTGCGCATTGGTCAGGATCACGCCGTTCGGGCTGACGATGAAGCCGGAGCCCAGTGCATGCACGGGCGTCTCGTCCTGTCGCGGCATGTTCGGCATCTGGCCGAAGAAGCGGAAGAACGGGTTGTCGCGGCCATTGGACTGCGGGCCGTTACCCGAACCGGGAGCGCCATTGCCCTCATCCTGGTCATCGCCGTCATTGTCATCGGACACGGCGGATGCCTTCGACTCGGTGGTGATGCCGACCACGGCGGCGCGATTGGCGGCGACGATGGCGCGATAGTTGGGCGCGCCGGTAAAGGGAATCGGACCGGAAGCGGTCTGGGCGGCAATCGCCTCAGGTACGGCAGGGCCGGTGTTCGCGGCGCCCGCAGCGGTCAAACCTGCAATAGCGGCAAAGGCGACGACTGCACCTGCCGATACGATCAACGTTGGGTTCTTGAGGTTCACGGTGCTCTCCTGGCGCCACATCAGCGCTGATGGGCACCGAGGATGCGCGGCGCGCCTTAAGTGGACCTTAAGGCAGGCGCAAAGCTCACCAGCACGCGCAGGCCGTGCGGGACGGCGTCGGTCAGCGTGACTTCCGCGCCGTGCCGCTGCGCTATCGCTTTGACAATGGCCAAGCCCAGGCCGCTGCCGCCTTCGTCGGCACCGGGTGCGCGGTAGAAGCGCGCAAAGGCGCGGGTACGGTCGGCCGCGGGGATGCCCGGTCCCTGATCGGTCACCTCCAGCACGGTCTGCCGCCGCGGGTCGCTCTGCACGCGCACCTGCACGATCGACCCTGACGGTGAATAGCGCACCGCATTATCGATGAGGTTGCGCACCAATATCCGCAGCGCATCGGCATCGGCCGTCACCATCGCCGGCAGTGGGGCATCGAGCTGGAGCTGGATGCGACGTTGGTCGGCCAGTGGCTGCACGTCCGCCGCGGCGCTGCGCGCAATGGCGTCCAGGGCGGCCGGTATCCGGTCGGTGTGCGGGGCTTCCGGTTCGTTGCGTGCCAGGGTCAGGAGCTGCCCGACCAGGTGCGTGGCCCGATCAATGGCCTCGCGCAGTCGCGTGGTGGCCAGTTCACGGTCGGGCTCGGCGCGCGCGCGCTCCAGGAGCTGCAGGTGCAGCGACAGGGCGGTGAGGGGCGAACGCAGTTCGTGGGCGGCGTCGGCGACGAATGCCCGCTGGCTTTCGAACGCGCCCGCGAGCCGCTCCAGCAGCCGGTTGAGTTCCTCGACCAGGGGCGACACTTCAGCGGGAAGATCCGCCGCGATGAGCGGCGTCAGGCTGTGCACATCGCGATGTTCGACCTGTGTCGTGAGGCCCTTGAGCGGGCGTACCGCCCGCGTGACGATCCAGGCCGCGGCCGCCGCCATCAGCGGCAGCAGCAGCAGCAGCGGTACGATTACGCGCAAGGCGGCCTCGCGCGCCAGTTTTTCGCGCACGCTCCAGGGCTGCGCCACCTGGATGACTGCGGTGCGCGTCGCCACGGCGTACACACGCCAGCGTTCGTTCTGAACCGTCAGATCCGAGTAGCCCAGGATCGCCTTGTCCAGGAATGGCAATCCGGGGGAGTAGATGCGGGTGCCGAATACGTCCCAGATCTGGATCACGAAGTCCGAGTTCTCCGGATGTGCCGGCAGCGAATAGCCCGACATGAACGAGGCCTGATCACCCAGCGACAACGCCATCTGGCGCAGCTGGTAGTCGAACAGATTGGAGGTTTCGCCCAATACCCGCCGATAGGTGAGGGAGCCGGTGATCACGGACACCACCGCCACGAGCAGCAGCAGCCCAACGAGGAGCCGTCCGCGGATGGAGCGCATCATCGCGGCACGAAGTAGCCGGCGCCGCGCCGGGTGCGGATGACGTCGCTGCCGAGTTTGCGGCGCAGGGAGTGCACATAGACCTCCACAGCATTGCTCTCGACCGATTCGTCGAAACCATAGAGGCGATCCTCGAGCTGGGCGCGTGACAGCACCACACCCGGACGGAGCAGCAGCGCCTCCAGCACCGCGAATTCCTTGGCCGAGAGCGGCACCGCAACGCCTGCCTTGTGGACTTCCCGCGTCGCGCTATTGACGCGGATGCCGCCGTGTTCGATGACCGGATCGCCACGTCCGGCGCTGCGGCGCTGCGCGGCGCGCATGCGCGCGGCCAGTTCATCCAGGTCGAAGGGTTTGACGAGGTAATCATCGGCGCCGGTGTCGAGCCCCGCCACCCGACTGCGCACGTCGTCACGTGCAGTGATGATGATCACCGGCGTCGCGTCACCGCGCCCGCGCAGCTGCTTGAGTACCGTGAGGCCATCCTTGCGCGGCAGGCCCAGATCAAGCAGGACGATATCGAACCGCGAGTTGCTCAGGGCGGTGAGCGCGGCGGCGCCATCCGCCATCCAGTCGGTCACATGACCGTCCTGCCCGAGTGCCGTACGCACGGCCTCGGCGATCATCCGGTCATCCTCAACCAGCAGTACGCGCATGCGCGCACTGTAGCAGGCCGGAATCAGGCCTGCGTATTGACCAGGTTGCCTACGGTGTTCATGCCCGACAGATCATTCGAGAAGTTCGAGAGGAATCCCGACAACGACGCATTGCTGCTGCCGCCCATCGCACTCACGAGATTCGCAAAGCTCTGTTGCAGTGAGTCCACGGCTGAACTCGCGCTGCCGGTGGCCGCGGTGCCCGTGCCGGTGGCGCTGGCGGCAGCGCTCGTGGAGCTGCTGCCGCTCACTTCGGAAATGAGACTCTGCAGCGCCGAACTCAACGGGCCGCCAGCGAAGCCGCCCGGGGGCGGCGGGGAAATCCCCGGAGCCGAGCCGGCTGCAGTTGTCGCGGCGCCAGGCGCGGTTGCAGCGGCGGTCGTGGTGTTGTCAGGCGTGGTCGCGCCGGTGCCGCTGCTTGCCGTCGGGGAGCCGGTGAGCTGCGACTGCAGCGCCTCCACCAGGTTCTGGATGAAGGCCAGCATCGCCTCCTGCGGCGTCGTCGTGCCCGAGGTCTGGGAGCTGGACGACGTGCTGGAGGAGGAATCAGTCGCTGCGGCAGAGGCCGTCGTGGTCATGCCACCGGTCGCTGCGGTGGCGGCGGAGCTGGCCGTCGTGACGGCGCCCGAATCCGTCAGCGCCTGCATGAGGGTCGCGAGCAGACCACCGGCGGCGGGAGCCTGCGGACCGCTCTGCGCGGCGCCAGTGATGCCGGTGGCTGCGGTCTGTGCTGCACCACCTATCATGCCGATCGGGTACTGCTGCGTTTGCCAGCTGCCGTGGATTGCGCCAATGTTCATATCGAAACTCTCCGAACCTACGAATGTGAGTGCAAAGCTAATCCGATCCGACATTCGGAATTGAGCAGTGCTTGGCACTTTCCGCAGCCTTTTTGCGCGCTCGCGAACTCAAGTGTCAGCAATCATTGCCGTGTCCCGCGGCGGCGGGCAATGCGGCAATCACTGGCCGCCCGACGGCAAAGCGTTGCCGCTTCAGTTACATTCGAGGCCATGAAGTTGAAGATGATTCCCGCATTCGTTCCGGCGCTGATGGCCGCGGTGGTGGTGCTCGTGCCGCCCCTGGTCGCCGCCGGACCGCTCACCGCCCCCGCTGTGCCGACGCACGACGCGTGGCCCGCCCTGGCGCAGCTGTCCCGCTCCGGTGTGCAGGTGAGCGCTGCCGCCATCGATCTGGACCATGACCTGGTGCTCGACCAGCTGCATGGCGATACCCGGCTCACGCCCGCGTCGCTGACGAAACTGGTGACGGCCGCGGTCGCACTGGGCCTGTGGGCGCCGGACAAGGTATTCCACACGCGACTGATAACGAGCGGCGCGATCATCGATGGCGAACTGCGCGGTGATCTGATTCTGCTCGGCGGCGGCGATCCGTCGCTCGATGACCAGTCGTTCTGGAATCTCGTTGCGCAGCTGCGTGGCGCAGGTGTGACCCATGTCAGCGGGCGGTTGGTGGTGATTCCGGCGCCGTTCGGTCCGATGGACTGCGAGACGCAGGACCGCTGCGATGCCATGCGCCGCAGCGACCGAGCGTACAACGCGCCGCTCGGTGCGCTCGGCGTGGATTTTGGCAACTGGTGCATCATGATTCGCCCAACTGCGCCGGGTGCGGCCGCCACGGTGCAGGGTTGCAGCGTGACCCGGCTGCCCATCGCGGTCGAAGGCAGCATCCACACGGTGATCAGCACCGCACGCCAGACTTTCTGGATGGAGCGGGTGACCGACGGCGCGGGTGATCGCCTGCGCGTAGGTGGCGATATACCGGTGGGCCCGGCGCAGCAGGACTATCGGGCCATGTCGGATCCCGTACGTGGTTCGGGCCTGCTGCTCAAGGAGATGCTCCGCGAAAGCGGCCTGCGCATCGACGGGGAGGTGGTCCTGGGGACCACGGCGCCGCCTGCGACTACCCGCGTGCTGGCCGACTCTCAGGGACTTGCACTGAATGAGCAGCTCGGTCGCATGCTGCGTTATTCCAACAATTACATCGCCGACGTGCTGACGTTGGATGCAGCGGCGGACATGGGCGCTGCGCCGACGCAGCTGTCCGGCGCGGCGCAGGTGCTGTCGAACTTCGTTATCGGGCTGGGCCAGGCCGGCGGCCTGCCGCCGCTCCTGCACAGTGGCAGTGGGTTGACGCCGGAGAATGTGCTCTCGGCGAATGACCTGATCGGTGTGCTGGCGCACGTCTATCGCGACCCGCGGCGTTTTCCGGCGTACTACGGTGGCTTGGTCGTGCCGCGCGATGCGCCGTTCGGATTTCTGCGCGAAGGCAGCGAGGCGTGGCTGGATCGCGTCGCACTGAAGACCGGCAACATGGACGTGCCGCATTCCGTGCTGGGGATCGCCGGTTACCTGCGCAAGCGCGATGGCGGCTGGATCGCCTTCGCCGCCATCGTCAACGGTGGCGAGGCGCGGCCGCATGTGCCGCTGCGCGAGGCCCTGCAGGCCGCGCGCAGCGATGTCGAGGATCTGCTGAAGAAATACTGACCGGTCAGGCGTGCGCCGCGATCTGCGTATCCACGTGCGCGTCGATCAGCGCGTGTAACTGGCTGCGGCTGAGACTGCCGACGTGCGTTGCGACGGGCGCTCCGTCCTTGAACAGCATGAGCGTTGGAATCCCGCGGATCCCATAGCGCCTGGCGGTGGCGGCGTTTTCATCGATGTTGAGTTTGGCCACGGTCAGCCGGCCGGCGTATTCGGTGGCGGACTCCTCAACGATCGGTCCGATCATGCGGCACGGTCCGCACCACTCGGCCCAGTAGTCCACCAGCACCGGCTTGGCCGACTCGAGCACGTCGGTCTTGAAGGTGTCGTCGGTAACAGTCTTGGTTGCCTGGCTCATAGGTCCTCCTGGAATTGGTGACAGCGATGTTATTATTCGAATAGATAGGGATAAACGGGTATATATGAAATGATTATTCCGTGATATGAATAATCCCTATGGATAAATTCCAGGCCATGAGCCTGTTCGTGCGGGTCGTGGAAACAGGCGGGATCGCACGCGCGGCGGAAAGTCTGCAGATTCCCAATGCGACGGCGACCACGCTGCTGCAGCGGCTCGAGGCCACTTTGGGCGTCAGGCTGCTCAATCGCACCACCCGTCGCGTGAGCGTCACACCGGACGGCGCCGCCTACTACACCCGGGCAGCCGCGATTCTCGCCGAGCTGCGGGATGCGGAGGAGTCACTGTCACAGCACGCGACGCGTCCGCAGGGCCGCGTACGCGTCGATGTCCCGACGCTCATCGCACGCTCGGTCATCGTCCCGGCCCTGCCCCTTTTTTTTGCCCAATACCCGGACATCGAGCTGGCACTGGCCTGTAACGAGCGGCATTTCGACCTGGTGGCCGAGGGTATCGACTGCGCCTTATGGATCGGCGAGGTAGGTGACGACAGCCTGGTCGCCAGGCGAGTGGGGTTTCTGTATTTCGCGACCTGCGCGGCGCCGGCCTATATCGCCGCCCACGGGCTGCCCACACATCCGCGCGAGCTTGCGCAACATCACTGCATCAACCATTTCGCACCGCGCAGCGGCGAGAAGGTGGAGTGGGTCTTCTCCAAGGATGCCGAGCGCGTGCAGGCGGTGTTCCCGGGATACCTGGCGCTCGAGGATGAGAACAGCTACGTGAGTGCTGCCGAAGCGGGGCTCGGCATTGCCCAGCTGCCGGCGTTCATCGTGAAGGAGGGGATGGAACGCGGGACTCTGGACCTCGCGCTCGCGGACTGGTTTCCCGAGCCTGCGCGCCTGCACGTGGTCTATCCGCAAAGTCGGCATCTTTCACGACGCGTCCGCGTCTTTGTCGACTGGTTGGCGGCCCTGATCAGCGAGCACGATGGGATTCAGCTGCGATCGACGCTGCCGCCAACGTAGCGTTGGCGTCCGCTGGGAACTCAAAACCGAAGCTGTGCGCAAAGCCGCGCCGACCCTTGGCGGTGACGGTCACGATCCGACCCTCCATGGCGCGATCAATCCAACCAAGCTCGAGGCAGCGTTGCAACAGCGCCGCGCCCAGGACGCCGGCAATGTGGCAGCGGCGCTCGCTCCAGTCCAGGCAGGGTCGGCAGTACAGCCTTCGTGATTGGCGCGGTGCGCAGGTCGCAATGCCAAAGGATGCCAGCAACTCCTGCCCGGCCTCCGTGACTTCGCCGGCCTCCGGCGTCAATGCCAGCGCGCCTTGGCCGATCAGGGCATCGGCCAAGCCGACACCGAGGCGTCCTGCCAGGTGATCGTAGCAAGTGCGCGCAGCGCGCAACGCCGGATCGATTCGCGGCACCGGCGCTCGGCGACGGGGGTCGGCCCCGGCGGCGACGACCAGGATCCCTTCAAGCATGGCGGCCACCAGTGGCCCGGCGAGCCGAAAATACCGGTGACGTCCCTGGGTCGTTTTGCGCAGCAGTCCGCCTTCGGTCAGGCGTGTCAGATGGGTGCTGGCAGTGGATCGCGTGATATCCGCGACGGCCGCCAGCTCGGTAGCCGTCAACGCCCGACCATCAAGCAGCGCGACCAGCATGTCGGCGCGTCCGGGTTCACCGACGAGTCGGGCCACATCCGCGATGTTTACAGCAGCCGCCAATTTCAATGCCTCTTCGTTTCCTACACAGGATAGCGGCAATCCAGTGAGCCAGTTCGTTCGGCATCGAACTGTCCGGGCGCACTCATCAGTTAGCATTACCGCAGATCGGCCCACCACGCAAAGATGACAGACACCACACGCATAGCTGACGGCGAAGAACATTTCCATATAGACGGGCCGCTACCCGACAAAAAGCTGTTCCTGCGCCTGCTGCGAGCGTCAGGGAGTCGGACGCGACATCAATCGCCGGTGCTGTACGTGCACGGCGCGACGTTCCCGTCAGCCTTGTCTGTGGCGTATCGCTGCGATGGCCGCTCATGGCGGGATGCCTTGTGCGCTTCCGGATTCGATGTCTGGGGCCTGGATTTTTATGGATTTGGTCTCTCCGACCGATACCCACAGATGGCCGAACCGGCCGAGGCACATCCGCCGCTGGGACTGGCGGTGGAGGCCGAAAAGCAGTTGGCTGCGGCAGTGCAGTTCATCTGTGAACGCGAGCAGGTCAGCCGCCTCAACTTCATATCCCACTCATGGGGCTCAATGCCGGTTGGACGATTTGCCGAACGGCATCCCTCGTTCATAGATCGATGGGTGCTGTTTGCACCCATCACCTGGCGGGAGAAAACGCGTTATCTGGCCCGGCCGGACGCAGGCGCGTGGCGGTTGGTCAGTGCCGAGGATCAGTGGCAGCGTTTTGTGGAGGATGTGCCGGCGCAGCAACCGCCGGTCCTGCGCCGGGAGCTGTTTGACGAGTGGGCAGCAGGATATCTGGCGACTGATCCTCGCAGCGCGGATCGAAATCCGCCCGCTGTCCAGATTCCGAGTGGTCCGACAGTGGAGATCCTGCGCGCCTGGCAGGGCGAACTCGCCTACGACCCGTCGCTCGTACAGGCGCCCGTCGCCATCGTGCGCGGTTCGTGGGACGGCCTGGTCACCGATGCGGATGCGGCCTGGCTTTTCAATGCCTTCTCACGTGCTCCAGTGAAGCGCGACATCAAGATCTCGGGCGCCACTCATCTGATGCACCTGGAGCTCATGCGAGCGGCTCTCTGGCAGGAGAGCATCGCCTTTCTGCGTGCCGAAAATACAGGAGCAATCATGGTCAATCAAGACAGCAGGACCGCATCGATCCCCGGCTATAACCCCGGTGCAAAGGAGATCGCCAGATCGCCGATCTCGATGGAAGACTGGGAAAAGATGAAGCAGTCCGCCCTGTTCACTGACGAAGATGTCATCTATCTGCGATTGTCTTACGAGGTCCTGAAAGATCAGGCAGAAGATCTCGTGAAAGTATGGCGCGGCATCATTCTGTCGCATCCCCATCTGCGCACCTACGATGAAAATCCGCACACCGGTGAATTGGACAAGGCGTACGCAGCTGCGGTGGGCAAACGCTTTACTCAATGGGTGATCGATACCGCCAAGGCGGACTACAACCAACAATGGCTCGATTATCAGTACGAGATCGGCCTGCGGCATCATCGCACCAAGAAGAACAAGACCGACGGCGGGCATACCACGGAGCACATCCGTGCCCGCGACCTGATCGCTTTTGCCGCAGCGATCGTCGCGCCGATGAAGCCCTATCTGGCGAAGGGCGGCGATCCTTCCGAAATCGTCAATCGCATGTACGACGCGTGGTGGAAGTCGATGATCCTGCAGGTCACTTTGTGGTCGCAGCCATACATGAAAGATGGCGACTTTTAGTCTCAAGATCTACAGGAGTCGATCAATGCTCACTCTTTGCATCCGCTACGTAATTGATCCGAACCGCGTCGCGCACTTCAGGACATACGTCGAAGCAGAACTCGAGGCAATCCGCCGCTGCGGCGGGGAAATCGTTGGCTACTTCCTGCCTACGGACTTCGCCGGGCCTACCAATGAGGCCTACGGCCTGATCGACTTCGCCACGCTGTCCAGCTACGAGCAATATCGGCGCGCGCTCGCGGACGATTCGTTGCACAGGAAAAACGCCGCTGAACTCGAGCGCAGCGGCGTAATCGTGGCCATGAACCGGTCAATTATCGAGAGAATCGGGGACGTCAGGCGGCCACGCTCATTGCACCACGTGCCATCGCCCGGTTGACCGCCGAGATCACGGCAAGCAGCGAGGCGGTGATGATGTTGTTGTGGATACCGACGCCGAACAACGTCACGCGCGAGTGCGTCGTGATTTCCACGTACGCCACTGCCTGGGCGCCGCTGCCGGCGGAGCGTGAATGCTCCGAGTACGACAGTACGTCCATGGGCAGTCCCAATGCCTCGACCAGGGCGTCGATGGGGCCGGAACCGGAGCCGGTCAGCGTCAGGGCGCTGCCGTTGCGTTCCACGTGCAGCGTGATGCGCTCGCGGTCGGCGCCGTCGGCCGTCGCTGCCAGCTGGTGTGAGCGGTAAATGAAGGGCGCCGTCGTGCGCAGGTATTCGGCGCTGAAGAGCTCCGCAATCTCATCGCTGGTGAGCTCCTTGCCCGACGCATCCGCCGCGGCCTGGACGACTTGGCTGAACTCGATCTGCAACCGCCGCGGCAGCACGTACTGGTGGTCACGTTCCAGCAGGTAAGCAACGCCGCCCTTGCCGGATTGGCTGTTGACGCGAATGATGGAATCGTAGGTGCGCCCCAGGTCCTGCGGATCAATCGGCAGGTAGGGCACATCCCAGTGGGCACCGGGCTGCAGCGCCGCGAAGCCTTTCTTGATGGCGTCCTGGTGCGAGCCGGAAAACGCCGTGAACACCAGGTCGCCTACGTAGGGATGGCGCGGGTGGATGGGCAGCTGGTTGCAGCCTTCCGCACAGCGCGCAACTTCGTTGATGTTCGAGAAATCCAGACCCGGGTTCACGCCCTGGGTGTAGAGATTGAGCGCCAGCGTCACGATGTCGACGTTGCCGGTGCGTTCGCCGTTACCAAACAGGGTCCCCTCGACACGATCGGCGCCCGCCATCACGGCGAGCTCCGCTGCCGCGACGCCCGTGCCGCGGTCGTTGTGCGGATGGACGCTGATGATCACGCGGTCGCGGTGCGCGACGTGGCGGCCGAACCACTCGATCTGGTCGGCATAGACATTCGGTGTGGCCATCTCCACGGTGGCCGGCAGGTTGAGGATGGCCTTGCGACGCGGGGTGGGTTCCCACACCTGCGTCACGGCATCGCAGACCTCCACGGCATAGTCCAGTTCGGTGCCCGTGAAACTCTCGGGGCTGTATTCAAAGATCCACTCGGTGCCGCGGCGGCGCTCGGCCTCGCGGCGCACACACTCGGCGCCGCGCACGGCGATGTCCCGGATGCCGGCCCGGTCGAGCTTGAACACCACGCGCCGCTGGGTGGTGGAGGTGGAGTTGTAGACGTGCACGATCACCCGGCGTGCGCCGTCCAGCGCCTGGTAGGTGCGCGCAATGATCTCCGGGCGCGCCTGCGTCAGCACCTGGATGGTCACGTCCTCGGGAATCAGGTCGCGCTCGATGAGTTCGCGGACGAAATCGAAATCGGTCTGCGAGGCGGCGGGAAAACCGACCTCGATTTCCTTGAAACCCAGCTTCACCAGCTGCTCGAACATGCGGTGCTTGCGCGCCGCGTTCATCGGTTCGATGAGCGCCTGGTTGCCGTCGCGCAGATCCACGCTGCACCAGGTGGGGGCCTGCGTAATGACGCGGTTCGGCCAGGTCCGGTCGGTCAGGCCGATCGGGGCAAAGGGGACGTATTTTTCGGACGGATTCTTGAACATGGGATCACCAGCGCATGAGGGCGGCAAACAACGCTACCGGTCCGGGGGCTTAAGTCCGGTTGGGTGCATGGGTTCCCGTCTTGATGGCGCCGACGGGTAGCGCGATTGAATATGGCGCCTAGCGGCGCAGGAGCAGAAGCGCAAGCAACCCGGACGCCGGGGCGTCGGGCATCAGACCATAAGTGGCGCGACTGCTGTTCATGCCGCGCAACCCTAGCACTGGATTCGTTGCAAAAACAAGAGTCGTGCCCGGTTTTGGCGTCCAAGGTGCTATCTTTGCGCCCCCCGCTGAACCGGAGTCCCTTGCCATGTCCCGTCTGCTGAGAATTGCTTCGCTGCTGCTGATCCTCGCCCTGGCGCTGCCCGGTGCGGCCCTGGCCGCCTTCAACAAGGACGCCTCCACCGTCCTGATCACGGGCGCCAACCACGGCCTGGGCCTGGAGCTTGCCCGCCAGTATGCGGCCATGGGCTGGAACGTCATCGCCACGACGCGGCATCCGGCCGGCGATGCCTCCTCGAAGCAACTCGAAGCCATCCGCGCGGCCCGCCCGAACCTGGTCATCGAGCAGCTGGACGTGACCGATTCGCAAATGATCAAGGCGCTGGCGGCGAAGTACAAGGATCAGCCCATCGACGTCCTGCTGAACAATGCCGCTGCGGTGGAGCCGACCTTCGCCGCCGACATGGCCGAGGTCATGAAGCCCTATGACAAGATCGATTTTGACGCCGCCCGGCATGACTTCGATGTGAACACGCTCGGACCCATGCGGGTGGTGCAGGCGTTCGCGCCGAACGTGATCGCCTCGAGGGGCAAGCGCCTGGCGACCATCACCTCGATGGCCGGATCCTTTGGTGCGCCCATGGCCGGCGCCATGGGCATGAACTACGGTGCCAGCAAGGCGGCGCTGAACAAGTACATGACACTGCTGACAGTGGCCCTGAAGCCCTCCGGTGTGCTGGTGGGTCTGTTCCAGCCGGTGTTCGTCGCGACCAAGGACGACACTCAGGCGATGCGGGGTGCCTCACCCGTCGGGCCGGAAGTGGCAAAGCTCATCAAGCAGATCGACGCGCTCTCGCCGGCGACGGACGGCAAGATCGTCAACTTCTCAACCGGCAGGATCGACCCGTACTGACTCTGAACCTCAGCGCCGTCCGGGTCGTACCGGCGGTGGAGTCACGCCCACACCCGGGCTTTGCATCTGCAGCAGCATCTGCTCCGCGCCATAGACCGCATCCAGGTAGGCCGCGCGGATCAGGTGCGGGGCGATGTCGCGGTAGCGCGCATGGATCCAGGTAGCCGACTCGTACGCCTTGGCGCAGGCCAGTGCCGCGCCGGCATCGCCGTCGCCCGACACCAGCGCATTTTCGACCGCGGGTGCCAGCGGCAGTTCATCGACGATCTTGGCCATGGGCATGCCCATCAGCACATCGAGCATCGAGAACAGACCGGTGATGAAGTAGGGCGCCGTGGCGCTCTGCCCTGCAAGCCGCGCCAGCTGTTCGCACATCTGCGCGCGGGCCATAGCGGTGACGAAGAGACTCGGCGGACGGTTCTCCAGCTGCTGCAGCGCCGCCAGCAGACATAGCTGGCGCAGGTTGTCCATGCCCAGCAGCACCAGCGCCTGACGGATCGAATCGACTTTCTGCGGCAGGCTGTAGAAGCTCGAATTGATGCAGCGCAGGACGCGGTAGGACATCGACAGGTCCTGCGAGATCAGCAGTTCCACTTCGCGCATCGTGGCTTCCGGATTCTGCAAGGTGGCGACCAGACGCAGGGTCGCGAACCCGTTGCGCGGCGCGCGCTGTGAATGGAAGCGCTGCGGGCGCTGCAGGAAGTCGCCCTGAAAGCCATCGAAGCCCAGCTCGCTCGCGTGTTCGAACTGTTCAATGGTCGCAACGGACGTCGCGATCAGCTTAAGTCCCCGGCGGGTGAATTCGGGCGCGAGACGCTCCAGCTGCTCGGGTTCGAAGCTGGGCAGCGACAGTTTCACGACGTCGACCAGATCGAGCAGCTCCGGCTGGGTGAGGCCCGGCGTGAAGGCATCGAGCGCGATGTGGTGGCCGCGCTCGCGCAAGGTGCGGATGCCGCGCAGCACCGCCTCGTCGGCCCGCAGCTCCCCGGGGACCTCGATGATGACGCGATCCGGATGCATCGACAGTGGCGCATCGACAGCGAGCAGTTCGCGCGGGTACCGGATGTAAACCGGCAGTGCGCCGGCCAGCCGATCGAGGCCGATATCCAGGGCCGCATCCGCCAGCATCCGCAGCGTCCCTTCCCGGGGGCTGCCTGCCAGGCCCAACTCCGGATCCGCTTCAGCGTATTGCAGCTCGTAGGCCACGACCGTCATGGCCTTGCCGTAGATGGGTTGCCGCGCCACCAGGGCGACTGATCCGCCCTCCGGGGTCGCTGCGGCAACGGTGTTGATGTTGTGCGTCAGGTTTGTGGTCGCCATTGCGGAAGACTAGCCACATAACGAGCCAGGCACCGCGCACCGCCGCACAGCTTTGACGAGGAGCACGCCGCGCCGCGCCGGGCGGCCAAAGCAGCGGCCGCGCTATGTCAAATCAAGGGGGTCATTCAGGTAATAACGGCGACTATGATATCTGATCAATATAATCACATATGATTCGGTATACTGCTGCTCATCCCAGTTCCCACCCCGATACGGTTATGGATCAGCACCAGATCTTCGGCTTCCTGCTGCACGACGTGACGCGACTGTACAAACGACGCTTCGAACAGCGATCGGCGCAATTGTCCCTGACGCTGCCCCAGTGCAAGACCCTATCCCTGCTCGCCCGCAACGAAGGCATCAGCCAGCGACAGCTCGCCGACCTCGCCGAGATCGACGCCATGAGCATCGTGCGGATCCTTGATCGGATGGAGGCGGACGGCTGGGTCGAACGTCGTGCCGATCCGCTGGACCGGCGGGCCCGCCGACTGGCGATCACCGCCAAGGCTCGCCCGATCCTGGATCAGATCCTGGAGATGGGTGCCGCGACCCGGACGGAGGTGCTGGCGGACCTCGATGTCCAGCAGCGCGATCAGCTCGTGGCACTGCTGGAGAAGTGCCACAGCAATCTGCAGGCACTGGGGCCACTGGCCGAGTCGCAGGTGCCCTCATGAGCATCGAGCGCCTGCGCAAGCCACTGCTGATCGGGTTGCCCATCGTGGTGCTGCTGGGTCTGGGCGTGCTGTGGCTGCTGGGTGGACGCACCCAGTCGACCGATGACGCCTATGTGCGGGCGGCACAGGTCACCGTCAGCGCGAACATTTCCGGCCGCGTACTCGAGGTCCCGGTCCATGACAACCAGAAGGTGCATAAGGGCGACGTGCTCTTCCGCCTCGATGAGCGCCCGTTCCGAATTGCGGTGGAGGAGGCGCGGGCGCGGGTGGAGTCGGCGCGGCTGTCAATTCAGGCATTGAAGGGCACTTATCGGGAGCGCCAGGCCGATGAGCGTGGCGCCCAGGATGAACTTGCCTACGCGCAGCGAGAGTACGACCGGCAGAACAAGCTGCTCAAGAGCGGCATCGCGTCCCAGGCCCAGGTCGACCGGGCGCTGCAGGGGCTGAATGTCGCGCAGCAGAAACTCGCCTCGAGCCGCCAGCAGGGCACGTCCACGCGCGCCGATCTGGATAACGATCCGGACATCGAGCCGGATCAGCATCCCGCCGTGCAGTTGGCGCTCGCGGAGCTGTCGCGCGCGCAGTTGAACCTTTCCTACACCATCGTCACGGCGCCCATCGACGGCGTGGTGACCCGGGTTGAATCCCTGCAGCCGGGCAACTACATCACCGCGGCGGTCCCGGCCTTCGCGCTGGTCTCGGACAAGGACCTGTGGGTGGAAGCGAACTTCAAGGAAGATCAGCTCACGCACATGCACGTGGGTCAGACCGCGCGCATCAAAATCGATGCCTATCCCGATCAACATCTGGCGGCGCGTGTCGCGAGCCTGAGTCCGGGTACGGGCGCGGAGTTCTCGGTGCTGCCGCCGGAGAATGCCACCGGCAACTGGGTCAAGGTCGTGCAGCGGCTGCCGGTGCGGCTGGAGTTCAAGGACCCGCCACCCGGACTGCGCGCCGGCTTGAGCGTCGTCGTGGACGTGGATACCGGCATGCGGCGACACCTGTTCTCCGCTGCGACGGCTGCACAGCCATAACAGCAGTCGCGCGCGCATGATTGCCGACGGACAGAACCTTACCGCGGGCCGGCGGGCGATGATCACCATCGCCGTAATGCTGGCGTCGATCCTGACGGCGTTGGATACGACGATTGCCAACGTCGCGCTGCCGCACATCCGCGGCAGTCTTTCCGCGACGCTCGAGCAGATGGGTTGGGTCCTCACCTCCTATATCGTCGCGACCGCCATCATGACACCGCTGGCGGGCTGGCTTGCCGGCCGGGTGGGTCGGCGCAAGGTGCTGCTCATTTCCATCGCCGGGTTTACGGTGACGTCGGCACTGTGCGGCATCGCCACCTCACTGTCTGAGCTGGTGCTGTTCCGGGCCCTGCAGGGTGCCTTCGGCGCGTCCCTGGTGCCGATGTCGCAGGCCGTGTTGCTGGATATCAATCCGCCGGAGCATCACGGTCGTGCCACGGCCATCTGGGCAATGGGTGTGACGGTCGGACCCATCATCGGTCCGGCACTGGGCGGCTGGCTCACCGACGACTATTCCTGGCGCTGGGTGTTCTACATCAACATTCCGTTCGGCATTTTGTCGTTGGCAGGCATAGCGTCCTTTGTGCCGGAGTCGAAGACCCGGCACTCGCGCTTCGATATGTTCGGTTTCGCAACGCTGAGCATCGCGATCGGCGCGTTGCAGCTCATGCTGGATCGGGGGCAGCTGCTGGACTGGTTCAATTCCACCGAGATCTGCGCCGAGGCCCTGGTTTGCGGGCTCTCGTTCTACCTGTTCCTGGCGCACACGTTCACCAGCAAGTCACCGTTCGTTAGTCCGGGGCTGTTTGCGGACCGCAATTTCGCCATCGGCAATCTCTTCGTGTTCATCGTCGGCGTCGTGTTGTTCGCAACGCTGGCGTTGCTACCGCCGCTGCTGCAGGACCTGATGGGCTATCCCGTGATCACCACGGGGCTCGTCACCGCGCCACGCGGTATCGGAACCTTTCTGACCATGATGATCGTCGGGCGACTGGTGGGGCGCATGGATTCGCGGGTGCTGATCGCGGCCGGCTTCGTCGCGACGGCGCTGTCGCTGTGGCTCATGTGCGGCCTCTCGCTGCAGATGGACTCGCGACTGATCATCTGGGGCGGGTACCTGCAGGGCATCGGCACGGGCCTGGTGTACGTGCCACTGGCGGCAATCAGCTTCGCGACCCTCACGCCGCAGCTGCGCAGCGAAGGCACGGCGATCTTCAGTCTGCTGCGCAATGTCGGCAGCAGCATCGGCATTGCGGTGGTGCAGGCGCAGCTGACGCGCAGTACGCAGGTGATGCACGCGCGGCTGGCCGAGCAGCTGCAGCCCTATGGCGGACATCTGCAGGCGAAGCTGCCATTCGACATCACGACCCTCAAAGGTCTGGCCACGCTCAACGGCGAGGTGACCCGGCAGGCGCAGATGATTGCCTACAACAATGATTTCAAGATGCTGCTGGTGTTGACGGTTGCGGTGGCGCCGCTGCTGCTGTTGCTGCGCAAGCCGGTGCACAAATTAGCTCCTGCCGAAGCCGTGGCGGCCGCTGAATAGCAGTACGCATCCGCTATGGAAAAACCAATGCTCAAGTTACGTTCCTGCCCCCTCGCGCCGGCTCTGCTGACGATGCTTGTCGGAACCCTGGCTGGCTGCACCGTGGGTCCGGAATTCAAATCCCCGCAGGCCCCAGCGGTTCAGTCCTATCGCTCATCGACTGAGCCGGCCCAGACTCACTTCGATGCCGGTGCGCCGGTGGCACCGGACTGGTGGACGGTATTCGGTTCGGCGGATATGAATAAGCTGATCCAGCAAGCCGTGGCCGGCAACCAGACGCTGGCGGGTGCGGCGGCGAGTCTCGAGGAGGCCCAGGAGCTGGCCAATGCCGCGACCGGTAACCGCTATCCGCAGGTCAGCCTGAACGCCGGAGCGCTGCGCCAGCAGTACGGCGCACAGTTCCTGGGACCCTTCAATCTGCCAGCGTTCACGGCTTTCGGGGTCGGCCCGTCGGTCCGCTATGTGCTCGACTACGACGGTGCGCAGCTGCGGGCGGACGAACGGCAATTGGCGCTTGCCCAGTACCAGCGCTACCAGCTCGACGCCGCGTATCTCGCGGTGACGGGCAACGTGGTGGTGCAGGTCATCACGCTCGCCACGACCACGGATGAGATCAACGCCGTGCAGCGGCTGATCGATGCGGATGCCAACAATCTGGCACTGGTCAAAACCGCCTATGAGGCCGGCTCGGTATCGCAGGTCGATGTGCTCATCGCACGCAGTCAGCAGGCGGCGGATCAAACCCTGCTGCCGCCCCTGCGGCAGAAGCTGAGCCTGGCGCGCCACATCCTGGCGGTATTGGCGGGCCGCACGCCCGCCGCAAGCAACGTGCCCGCGTTTCAACTCGACCAGCTGCACATGCCGGCGAGCTTCCCCGTGAGTCTGCCCTCGCAGCTGGTGCATGAGCGTCCCGACATTCTGGCGGCCGAAGCCCAGCTGCACGCGGCGACCGCGGCTGTCGGCGTGGCCACCGCGAATCTCTATCCGACCATTTCCCTGAGTGCCAGCGCAACGCAGCAGTCGCTGCACCCCGAGGATCTATTCAACGCCGCGAGCAGCGCGTGGAGCCTGATTGCCAACCTCACCGCGCCGCTATACGACGGCGGCACCCTGCGCGCCGAACGGCGCGCCACGCTCGCGGCCCTGCGCGGCAGTTCCGCCAACTACCAGCAGACCGTGCTCGAGGCCTTCCGCCAGGTGGCCGATCTCATGGATGCGCTGGATCATGATGACCAGCTGGTCAGTGCGCAGGACAGCGCGCTGGCGGTGGCCCAGAACAGCCTGGCACTCGCGCGCGAGAGCTACGCGGCCGGCAACTCCGGAATCCTGGCGGTCCTGGATGCGCAGCGATTGCTGGATCAGGCGCAGATCGGCCTGATCCAGGCCCGCGGACAGCGCTATCAGGATGGCGCCCAGCTGCTGCTGGCCATGGGTGGCTGGAAGCCCTAACGCAGCAAACCTCACGACGGACACTTGCCAAGTCAAGTGCCGGCGGCCCGCCGTTGGGACTACACTTGCCTGCCTCTACCTGCAGGGAATTGCAATGTCAGCCATCGCGCCGGTAACTCCTGAGCTACCTTCCCAGACCGGCGCCGCGGCGGACGAACAGCCGCAGTTCTCGCGCGGCTATCGCGCCTGGCTGCTCACCATGCTGGTGCTGGTCAGCGCTTTGAATCTCGCGGATCGCCAGGGCCTGGCAGCTTCTGCCCAGGCGCTGAAGACGGATCTGAAATTCACCGACGCTCAGCTTGGCATCATCCAGGGACTGGGCTTCGCGATTTTCTACACCCTGATGGGGCTGCCGCTGGCGCGGCTGGCCGAGCGGCGCAGCCGCACCCGCATCATCGCCGCCTGCGTCGGACTGTTCGGCATCATGGTCACGCTGTGCAGCACCGCGCAGGGATTCGGGCGTCTGCTGCTGTTCCGGGTGGGAGTCGGCATCGGTGACGGCGGCTTCGGGCCGCCGGTCGCATCGCTGGTGGGAGATCACTACCCGATGGGGCGCCGGGCCTCCGCCATGGCCATCATCTGGCTGGGTGCGCCGCTCGGCGTAGTCATCGGGTCGGTACTTGGCGGCTGGCTCGCGGAGCATTACGGCTGGCGCATGACCTTCATGGTGATCGGCGCGACCGGCATCGCCGTCTCACTGCTGGTGCTGCTGACCCTGCGCGAGCCGCCGCGCGGCGCGTTCGACCCGCCCGGGGCCGCGCGCGGCGCGCCGCCACCGGTGCTCACCGTGTTCCGATTTCTGCTTGCCAAGCCAGCCATGCGCCAGACGCTGATCGCCGCAGCGCTCGCGGGCAGCGCGATGAATGGCATCGGCCAGTTCCTGAATCCCTTCCTGGCGCGCAACTACCATCTGGGTCCGGCGGAAGTCGGTCGTCTGCTGGGCATGATCGCCGGAGTCTCGATGGCGTCGGGCCTGCTCATCGGTGGCTTCGGAGTCGACTGGGCAGGGCGCTTCGACCGGCGCTGGTATGTGTGGGGACCGGCTCTGGGCCTGCTGCTGGCCACGCCGCTGTTCATCCTGGGGTTCACGCGCGAGAGTCTCGCTGCCGCGGTGGGCATCCTGATCTTTGCCCACGTCGCGATGTTCGTTTTCTATTCGCCGACGCTGGCCATGGCGCAGAACATGGTGGGCGCGAACATGCGCGCCTCCTCGGCCTTCGTGGTGTCCGGCCTGGTCCTCGGGCTGGTGGGCATCGGGCTCGGGCCCACCGTGGTCGGCTTCCTCAGCGACCGCCTGGCCTCGCACGCGCTCGCGTCCTACCTCTCAAGCTGCCCTGGCGGCCGGGCACCACCAGGGTCGTTGCCGTCGCTGGCGGAGGCCTGCCGCGATGCCTCGGCCACGGGGATCCGCCACGCGCTGATGATCATGGCCCTGCTGTGCCTGTGGTCGGCCGTGCACTACGTGCTCGCCGCCCGCACGCTGCGGCGCGACCTGGACACGCACTATGCGGGCAGTGCCTGACCCAATAAAGTGCGCCGCCGGCACTGAAATCAATGCCCTGAGCAATATATTCGATGGCATCACAATTGCACGGTCCTTGCGGATAAGCGTAAGGAGCTGTGAATGAGCGATTTCATTAAGGGGCTGCCGAAGGCCGAACTGCACGTGCATCTGGAGGGCACCTTGGAGCCCGAGCTGAGTTTCGAGCTGGCGCGGCGCAATGCCATCGACATGCCCTACAGGAACCGTGAGGAACTGCTGGCGGCATATGATTTTCACGATCTGCCCTCATTCCTGGCGATCTATTACCGGGCAATGAATGTCCTGCAGCACGAACAGGATTTCTTCGAGCTCACCTGGCAGTACCTGCTGAAGGCGCGCGACCAGAACATCGTCTACGCCGAGCTGTTCTTCGATCCGCAGGCGCACACCTCGCGCGGTGTGGCCTTCGAAACCGTCATCCGCGGGATTCATCGCGCGCAGGTACAGGCGTCCGCCTCCCTCGGCGTCGAAAGCCAGCTGATCCTGTGCTTCCTGCGCGATATGTCGGCGCAGTCCGCGATGCAGACTCTGCAACAGGCGCTGCCGTATCGAGACTGGTTGGTCGGTGTCGGCCTGGATTCGGACGAGAAGGGCAACCCGCCGTCGAAGTTTGCGGAGATTTTCGCTGCCGCGCGCGCGCAGGGGCTCAAGCTCACCATGCATTGCGATGTGAACCAGGATGACAGCCTGAAGCACATCGGCCAGGCGCTGAACGAAATTCGTGTCAATCGCATTGACCACGGCGTGAACTCTCTGGAGGATCCGACGCTGTGTGAGCAGATCCGCGAGCGGCGCCTGGGGCTCACGGTGTGCCCGGTGTCGAACCGCTTCGTGGTGCAGAGTCTCACCGCACTGGAAATCCGCCGCATGCTGGAGCTGGGCATGCTCGCGACCGTGAACTCGGATGATCCGGCGTACTTTCGCGCCTATATCAATGAGAACCTGGTCGCGCTGTCCGAGGAGGGCGGGTTGACGGTCACCGAGATCGTGCAGCTGGTCCGCAACTCGTTCGAGGCGTCGTGGATCGATGCGCCGCGGCGCAGTGCGTACCTGGCCCAGCTCGACCGGTATCTGGCGCGGGCCGCCGCTTAAGGGGGTGGCTGGCCCGGATCAGCGGGAGTGCGCTCCAGGCGTGCCTTGGCCAGGCCCTGACGCTGACGCTCACGGCGCAACGAGAATGCGCGCGTCAGCAGCACCAGCGACGCCCAGGCCAGCAGCACCGCCATCGGTGCGGCTGCGACCCAGGGCCACAGCACCACGCAGATGGCCAGCAGCAGCGCAATGACGGCGACAATCGCCACGATCTTGGCCTCCGCGGTGGCCAGCACCCGCTGCTCGGTCAGCGCCGCACCGACGGTGCGGCCGAGGCGCAGCGCACCGGCTGCGGCGCGCGATCCGCGCCCGCTGCGCTCGGCGCGTTCGCCCCGCTCCCCCCGGTCGCGCTGCACCGCCGGGACCGGCAGCCGGTCTTCCTTGCGGCGATGCAGTCCCTGGCCCAGCAAAGCCGCCGCGGCGGCGCCGCGGCGGCGGCGCTCGCGACGCAGGACGATCTCGGTGGAGCCTGCGATGTCCGATTCGAACATCTGCTCCATCTGTGCAGCAAAACCCTCATCCTCGATGAGCGCGTCCAGCTCGTAGTTGCCGACCCAGCTGGCTATGTTCAGGTTGCTGGAGCCGACCCGTGCCCAGCGGCCATCGGCGACCGCGGTCTTGGCATGCAGCATCGAGCCCTTCCATTCAAAGACGCGCACCCCGGCCTCGAGCAGCGGTCGATAGCCGGCCTGCGACAGCGGCCGCAGCGCCCAGATGTCCGAGGACCCCGGCACCAGCAGCCGCACATCGACGCCGTCCCGGGCTGCGGACCGCAGCGCCTGGATGTAGGGCGGAATGCCCGCGAAATAGGCATCCGTGAGCCACAGGCTGCGGCTCGCGGCGGCCGCGATGAGCTGGTCCAGCTGCAGTACCGCGAGCATGCCGGGCGTCGTTGCCACCACGCGCAGCGCCACCTCACCGGCCGCCGCCGGGGCCTGCTGCATCGGCTCGAAGGGCTGTGACACGCCGCCCTCGGTGCTGCCGGTTGCACCGAGCACCGGTGCACTGGCCGTCCAGGCTTCCGCAAAGGCGCTTTCGATTTCGGCCAGCGAGGGGCCCTGGATGGCCACACCGGTATCGCGCCAGGGTGCGATGCCGCGCGCGCGGTCGCCCCGCCAGGCCTTGCCCACGCACAGGCCGGTGATGAAACCGATCTGTCCGTCCACCGCCAGCAGCTTGCGGTGATCACGCTGCAACCAGCTGAAGGGATACGCGGTCCGCGGGGAGTTGAAACATCGCACCATGACGCCGGCCGCGAGCAGCGGTCGCCAGAAGCGTTTCGACGCCTTGCCCAGGCAGCCGAGCCAGTCGTAGACGAGACGGACCTGGACGCCGGCCTGCGCCCGCTCGATCAGCGCCGCGGAAAACTCGGCCCCGACCTCATCTTCGTAGTAGATGAAATTTTCAAAGCAGATGTAGTGCTGCGCACCGCCGATGGCACTGAGCCATGCCGGGTAGTTGTCGGCAGCATCGCGCAGCAGCCGCACCCGGTTGCCGGCCACCAGCGAAGCGCCAGCCGCACGGGTGAAGGCCTGGTCAAGCAGATCCGTTCCGTGGGGGCGATCCATCCACTGACTCAGGCGGGTGCCGCGCTGCCGGCGGCGTTGATCACTGCTTTACGTGCCGCGGCGACCTTCACCGGAGCGGTCTCCACCAGGAACAGGGTCAGGACGGTGGCGATCACGGCAAGTCCCGATGCGATCCACATCGTGACGGCGAGATTGTTGTAATGATCCGCCGCGCGGCCAGCCAGCCAAGGAACCAGCCCGCCGCCAATCAGCTCGCCCAGTCCCATCACCAGCCCCAGTGTCGTGGCGACGTACCGCGAGGGAATGGTTTCCGAAGGGATGGTGGCCATGAAGAGCGGGAAGGTGCCGCTGGCGGACCAGCCCAGGAACACCAGCAGCGCCAGCATCCACGAGGAGCCCTGGAAGTAGAGGGCCGCGAGCGGATAGAAGATACCGATGAACGTGAACACGATCAGGACGGGCTTGCGACCCAGCTTGTCCGACAGTCCCGGGACGATGAAGGCGAACACGGCCGCCGAGATGCCCAGCACTCCGACCAGCCACGAGGTCTCGCTGTGCGAGAGGTGCCGCAGGCTGCCGTAGATGGTCGGCAGGAAGGTCCAGCCCAGGATCATCCAGGGCACCATGACGACGCTGAGCAGGATGCAGATCCACATGTTGCGATAGCCCATTGCCTGGACCAGGGTCGCAGCGGCGCTGCTCGGCCGCTCCCGGACGGCGACTCCCGGCTCCACGGCCGCCACGGCGACCGTGGCATCACGGGCCGGCTCGCGCACGAACATCCAGATCAGTGCGGCGCAGATCAGACCCGGGACTGCCGCCACGAAGAAGGCGCCGCGCCAGCTGAAGTACTCGGCCAGCGCCGTGAGAATGACGGGTCCGAAGAATGACCCGATGAGATTGCTGCCGAGGTTCTGCATCACGCCCATGTTGAAGCCGCGACGGGATTCCGAGGACTCCAGCACCACCAGTGACTGCGCGATGGGCAGGATCGGGCCTTCGGCCAGACCCATCAGCATGCGTGAGGCGAGCAGCACGCCGAAGGAGGGCGCGAGACCCGACAGCACCGAGCACACCGAGAAGATGACCACCGTGATCAGCAGCACCGACTTGCGGCGGCCGAGCGCATCCGAGAGGGTGCCGATCAGGAACCCGGATATGGCCCAGCAGATCGACAGTCCCGAGGACAGCGCGCCCACCTGGCCGTTGGTCAGGTGCAGCGATGCCGTAATGAACGGCGCCAGGTTTCCCATCGCGTTGCGGTCAAAGAACACGAAGCCGAACATCAGCGTGAGTACGCCGATCATCCGGATTTCATAGGCAGCCTTTGGTGTCATGGAACCTCCCCCCTCGAACGTGCTTTTATCTGAGTCAGAGCCTCAGGGCACCCGCCCGCCGTGGATACCCTGCTCGTTGCTAAACGTGGCCTACGTCCACGAGTATCTTCGTGCCTTCCTGCCGGTGCAGTCGCTCGAATCCTTGGTCAATGATGCCACTGAACGGAATCGTTTCGACCCAGCCTTCCTGCGGATAGGTGCCGGCCGCCATTTCCGCGATGACCGACGGAAAGGCATTGCAGGAAAGCGCCACGCCGGTGACCCGGGTCTCGGACATCAGGATGTCCATGGCGCCGATGCTCAAGGGGCGGGTATGGATGGCGACGACGACGACATTGCCGTCAACGCGGGTGCCCCGGAAGGCGGCATCAAATGCGACCGGGACGCCGGCCGCATCGATCGATGCATGCGCGCCGCGGCCGCCGGTCAGGTCCTTGATGGCCGAGACCACGTCGCACTCGCGCGGGTCCAGCAGCCGGGTGACCCCCAGACCGCGCAGCACCGCCCGCCGCGCCGGTGAGGGGTCCGAGATGATCACGTTTACGCCGCGACGCCGCAGGGTGAAGTAGACGCCGATGCCGATGGGGCCGCCGCCGTGGATGACGGCGGTCTGGCCGGATTGCAGCAGGCAGCGCTCGGCCGTGCGCCAGGAGATGGCCATGGGTTCCACCAGTGCCCCCTGCATGCCGGTCATGCCGACGGGGAGCTTGTGCGCCATCGAGCGCTTGACCACCGAGTACTGCGCGAGGCCGCCGCTGTCGCGGTTGTAGCCGTGAAAGGCGAGCAGGCCGCAATGGTTGTACTGCCCGCTTTCGCAGTACAGGCAGTGGCCGCAGGTCTCCACCGGTTCCACGGCCACCCGGTCGCCGACTTCGAGATCCTCGATGCCGTCGCCGACTTCCACGACATCCCCGCACAGCTCATGACCCATGATCACCGGATTGACGATGCCGGTCAGCGGATGCGGCTGCGTGGTGCGGGTGGTGATCGGGCCGTCGTAGTATTCGTGCAGGTCGCTGCCGCAGATGCCGTTATAGAGCACGCGCAGCTTGACGTGGCCAGGCCTGGTGACGGGTTCGGGAACGTCCTCCAGACGCAGATCCTGGCGTCCGTGATAAACCGCTGCGCGCATGCTTGCTTTCCTCCAGCCCCGAACGCTGCGGGGCGCGGCCACGCTATGCCCCGTCGGCGGGGGCGTCAAGCGAGGCGGCAATGGGTGCTGCCATGCCGGGAATCTGCCGGGCCGTGATCTGTTCACGGCAATGTGCGGCGAAGGCCTGGACCAGCCTGGAGCCGTTATGTCCCTTCAGGCTGGCCAACCCCAGGACCGCCGGTGGATGGGTGCCCGCGAGCCTGACCGGATACACCCGCCGGCCATCCAGCGCCTGCAGGGACTTCGGACGCGCATTGAACAATGCATAGCCGAATCCGTTCGCCACCATGCTGCGGATGACCTCGGGGTGGGGAGAGCGCCAGGAGACATGCGGGGTGAGGTCCGCCCGCAGGAAGAGCCCCAGGAGATACTCGCGGCTGATGGGCAGGTCGAGCAGGATCAGCGGTCGGCGTGCCAGGTCCGCCAGGCGCACGCTCCTGCGGCGGCGCAGTTCATCGGCGGCGCCGAACATGGCGTAGGGCGGCAGCGCCACCAGCGGCTCATAGGCGATGTCCTCACCCGCCTGCAGATCATAGGTGAGGGCCACGTCGATCTGGGCGCGCCGCAGGCCCTGCAGCAGGCTCTCCTGATGCTGTTCGCTGGCCTGGATGCGGCAGCCGGGATGGGCGCGCATGAACGAGCCGGCGAGCTCCGGCATCACCATGGGCGCCAGTGTCACCAGGCACCCCACATTCAAAGTTCCCCGCAGGCCGCCGTGTTCCGCGGCCGCCGCGTACAGCCCTTCCATGTGCCGGAAGCCCAGCCGCGCCTCGCGCAGCAGGCTGCGACCGGCCGGTGTCAGTGAGAGCCCCTGGGCGTGATGGCGCACGAACAGCGGCACGCCGAACTCCCGCTCCAGATGGGCGATGGCGGTCGACACCGAGGGCGCGGAAATACTCGCCCGCTGCGAGGCGAGGACGATGCTGCCGGATTCGGCAGCGGCGATGAAGTATTCGATCTGGCGCAGCGTGAACTTCAAGGGGCCTCCTCAAGGCCCCAGTGTTCACACTTCAGCCGCCCTCGTGCAAGTGCGCCGACAGTCCCGCCGCCTTGCGCACGAACTCGAGCGGCCCGTCCCAGTCGAAGCTGCGGTACACCGCGGCCAGGTGCGCGTACGGTGGCGCCTGGGCAAAGAGCTGAAACGTCAGGCGATGCCCCGCATAGTCGGAGTTGAGCAGATCGCGCGCAAAGGCCAACAGTTTGCGGCGGTCCTCGGCCACCCAGTTCTCGTTCACGGAATAGAACTTGTCCAGCCACGGCTTGGTGTCCGGATGCGCGAAGCAGGCGGCATCGGGTGTCACGCAGATCTGTCCGCCGCACAGTTCGCGCGCGATGTGCATCATGTGATGCAGCTGCGAGCAGGCGAACACGCGGCCCGCATACAGCAGCGACTGATTGGGCATGAGCAGCCCCGCCGGACTGCGCTCGGCGAGGGTGATGGCCGCCGTCAGGTGGGCGTTGATGCCCTCGCGGTAGATGGCAAGCTGGGCCAGCTTCTCCTGCACCGCCTGCTGCTTGTCCAGGCCCGTCTGGCGCGCGTTGAAGAGCGCTGCACCGATCAGCATGTCCGCCAGTTTCTGATTGCGCTGCACGAAGGCGAAGGCCGAGTAGCGGTGCAGGGTGGCCCGGATGAAGCTGGCCGCGCGCGTGTTGCGATAGAACAGCACGTCATCCCAGGGTACGAGGACGTTATCGAAAATGACCAGCGAATCGACTTCATCGAAGCGGTTGGCCAGTGGATAGTCCTCGCGGCTGCCGCGGCCCGCGAAGCCGCTGCGGCAGATGAACTTGAGGTTCGGCGCCGACAGCGGGCAGATGAAGCCCACGGCATAGTCCGAGTACGCCGCATTGCCCCAGTTGGCGATGGTCGGCTTGACGAAGGCCTGGTTGGCATAGGCCGCCGCGGTCTCGTACTTCGCGCCGCGCACGATGAGCCCGGCGTCGGTCTCCCGCACCACGTGCAGCAGCATGTCCGGGTCCTGTTCCTGCGGCGGCCGCGACCGGTCGCCCTTCGGATCGGTATTCGCCGAGACATGGAATGGATCGGCGTGCAGCACCGCCTGGATGTGGCGCCGGATGTTGGCGGAGAACTTCGGATCCGCCTCGTTGAGCACGTCCTGCCCGTCAAACAGCGACCACATCTCGCCTACCGTCTCATCGCCGACCCGGGTCACCACCCCGCCGATGTCATCCAGCACGCAGTCGGTCGCACGGCGTTTATCCCACCAGTCCTCCTGGGTATAGGGCAGTTTGTTGCCGACCGCGTGGCGTTCGCTGCCGTCCTGGTAGGTCATGACCGACTGCGTGGCTGCCGCGTGCTGCAGGTCGTAGATGCGGGCGCGGATGTCCACCAGCGGTTTGAACGCCGGATGGCGGGTCACATCCTCGACGCGCGCGCCGTCGATGTAGACCTCGCGGCCGTCGCGGATGGAGTCGAGGTACTGTGGTCCGGTTCTGATCATTACCGGAGCATAGATGGCCAGCTTCTTGCACTGAGTAGCTTTTTCAAAACGGCTGCATTCAAAAAACGTATCCATCAGCCGCTGGCCATTCATGCCGCCGGCAGGCATGGTCGGAAAGTGAGGAGCAACAACATGTCGAGCGTCGAACAGGCCGCAACGCTGGAGGATCGGACCATCCAGCCGATTCCCGTCTCGGAGCGCCACGGCACGGCCCGGGACCTGTTCACGATCTGGTTTGGCTCCAACATCATGCTGCTGACGGTCGTCACCGGCGCCCTGGCGGCCACCGTATTCGGACTGCCGTTCGCGTGGGCGGTGGTGGCGCTGTGCGTGGGGAACCTCACCGGCGCGGTCTTCATGGCCCTGCATGCGGCGCAGGGGCCGATCCTGGGCGTGCCGCAGATGGTGCAGACCCGCGGCCAGTTCGGCTCCTACGGTGCGCTGCTGGTCGTGGTGCTGGTCATCGTCATGTACATCGGATTCTTTGCCTCCAACCTGGTGTTGAGCGGCGAGGCGCTGGCGGTGGCGTGGCCGGCGATCCACGAGCTGCAGGCCATCGCGCTGATCGCGCTGATCAGCGCCGCCGGCGCGGTGCTCGGCCATGACCTGATTCATGCCTATGCGCGCTGGATGTCCTGGATTTCGGGCATCACGCTCGTGGTCGTGTTCGGTTGGATCGTGTTCGTCCACGGTCTGCCGCCCCTGTTCCATACCAAGGGGGCGGTCACTGCCGCGGGCCTGCTGGGCGCGGTGTCGGTGGCGGCGCTGTGGCAGATCGCCTACGCCCCCTACGTCTCGGATTACTCCCGCTACCTGCCCGCCGCGACCGGCGCGCGCAGCGCATTCTGGGCGACGTTCTGGGGCTGTTCGCTGGGCTCGGCGGTGCCCATGGTGCTCGGTGCGCTGATCGGCGCCTGCATTGCCGGTGACGATGTGGTCAAGGGCCTGAGCCAGCTCACGGGCGGCTTCGCCCCGGTCGCGCTGGTGGCCTTCACCGTTGCGATGCTGCCGACCAACGCCATGAACCTGTATTGCGGCGCACTGTCGACACTGACCATCGGTCAGACATTCGCACCGCGTTGGTCACCCCGCGCCCTGGCACGCACCATCGTGGTCATCGTGCTGGCGCTGGCGGCGCTGCTGCTGTCGGTGCTCGGCAAGGATTCGTTCCTGGTCAACTACACCAACTTCATTCTGTTACTGCTGTATGTGCTGGTGCCGTGGACGGCAATCAACCTGGTGGACTACTACCTGGTGCGCCACGGCGACTACGACGTGGCGAGTTTCATGCGCCAGGACGGCGGCCTTTACGGTCGCGTCAATGTCGCGGCGCTGGTGTGCTACCTGTTCGGCATTCTCATCCAGGTGCCATTCATGTCGACGCCGCTGTACACCGGCCCCGTCGCCACCGCCCTGCATGGCGCCGACCTGTCCTGGCTGATCGGACTTGCGCTCACCTCACCGCTGTACTTCTTCCTGGCACGCGGATCGGCGCGCGGGTTCAGCCAGGCATCTGGACGCCGAACGTAAGGTCCTTCTCGGACAGCAGGCGGATCGGCACGTGCGGCACCTTCCAGGTCTCGGTCGCATATTCACGGATGGTCCGGTCGGAGGAGAAGCTGTCGGAGCGGGCCACGTTGAGCACGGACATTTCCCCCCAGTGCGCGCTCTCCGCGTAGGCCTGGCTCACGCGTCGCTGGCAGTCGGCGTATGACTGGTAGTCGGCCAGCACCAGGTAGGGGTCCCAGCCCAGCAGGCCATCGGTCAGCGGTTTGAAGATCTGGGTATCACCGCGTGAGAAGAAGCCGTCCTTGACCAGGTCGATGACCTGGCGCAGCTCCGGATTCGAATCGTAGTATTGCCCGGGGTGGTAGCCCTGGGCCTTCAGGGCGTAGACCTCCGGTGCCGAGAGGCCGAACATGAAGAAGTTCTCCAGGCCGACTTCCTGGCAGATCTCGATGTTCGCACCGTCTTGCGTGCCGATGGTCAGCGCGCCGTTCATGCAGAACTTCATGTTGCCGGTGCCGGAGGCTTCCTTGCCGGCGGTGGAGATCTGTTCGGACAGATCCGCGGCGGGATAGATGTGCTGGCCGGTCTTGACGCTGAAGTTCGGCCAGTAGACGACCTTGATGCGGCCCTTGACGGCCGGATCCTTGTTGATGATTTCGCCCACCGAGGTGATGAGCTTGATGATCAGCTTGGCGATGTAGTAGCCCGGGGCCGCCTTGCCGCCGAAGATGAAGGTGCGCGGCTGCATGTCGTAGGTCGCATCCGAGCGCAGCCGGTGATACAGCGCAATCACGTGCAGGATGTTCAGGTGCTGGCGCTTGTACTCATGGATGCGCTTCACCTGCACGTCGAACATCGAGTTCGGGTCCACCGAGACGCCGGTGCGGCTGCGGATGGCCTTGGCCAGCGCGGCCTTGTTGGCGTGCTTTATCTTCTGCCAGCGCTCCACGAACGGGGCGTCCTTGGCGAAGGCCTCCAGGCGGCGCAGGTTCGTCAGGTCGCGGACCCAGTCATCACCGATGACTTCGGTGATCAGTTCGGTGAGGCCCGGATTGGACAGCGCGATCCAGCGGCGCGGCGTCACGCCATTGGTCTTGTTCGAGAACTTCTCCGGCCACATCGCGAAGAAGTCCTTCAGCACGTCGGTCTTGAGCAGTTCCGAGTGCAGCGCGGCGACACCGTTGATGGCATGGCTGCCGACACAGGCCAGGTGCGCCATGCGCACGTAGCGCTCGCCGCTCTCATCGATCAGCGACATGCTGCTGACGCGGTGATCGTCGCCGAAGAAGCGGATGCGCACCTCATCGAGGAAGCGCGCGTTGATCTCGAAAATTATTTCCATGTGCCGCGGCAGGACGCGGCCGAACAGGGACAGCGGCCAGCGCTCGAGCGCTTCGGGCAGCAGCGTGTGGTTGGTGTAGGCAAAGGTCTTGCGCGTGATGGCCCAGGCGACTTCCCAGTCCATGGCGTTCTCATCGATGAGCAGGCGCATCAGCTCGGCGATCGCAATCGCCGGGTGCGTGTCGTTCAGCTGCGCGGTGAACTTCTCGTGCATGCGCTCGCGCGGAATGCCCTGCGTCTTCAAGATCCGCAGCATGTCCTGCAGCGAGCAGCACACGAAGAAAAACTGCTGCTCCAGGCGCAGCTCCTTGCCCTGCACCGCCTCATCGTTCGGATAGAGGACCTTGGTGAGGTTCTCCGAGGAGACCTTCTGGTTGACGGCGCCGTAGTAGTCACCGCGGTTGAAGGTCGAGAAGTCGAATGACTCGGTGGCCTCCGCGCGCCACAGCCGCAGGGTGTTCGCCGTATTGACGTGATAGCCGAGGATGGGCGTGTCGTAGGGCACGCCGACGACGGTGCGCTGCGGCACCCAGCGGGTGCGCACGCGCTCGTGTTCGTCGCTGTAATGCTCGGTGTAGCCACCGAGTTTGACCTCGACGGCCCACTCGGGCCGGGCGATTTCCCAGGCGTTGCCGAAGCGCAGCCATTTGTCCGTCTTCTCCACCTGCCAGCCGTCGGTGATCTCCTGCTGGAAGATGCCGAACTCGTAGCGGATGCCGTAGCCGATGGACGGAATTTCCAGCGTGGCCAGCGAGTCCAGGAAACAGGCGGCGAGGCGGCCCAGGCCGCCGTTGCCCAGACCCGGCTCGTCTTCACACTCGAGCAGTTCGTCGTAATCGAGTCCCAGTTCGGTCATCGCCTGGCGCACGACTTCCTCGAGGCCCAGGTTCAGGACGTTGTTGCCCAGGTGGGGGCCCATCAGGAACTCGGCGGAGAAATAGGCGACCGTGCGCGAGCCATGCTTGGTGTAGGCCTCGGCCGTGCTGATCCAGCGATGCAGCATCTGGTCGCGCACCGTGAGCGCGAGGGCGAGGTAGTAATCGTGGCGCGTGGCAAGGGTCGGAATCTTGCCCTGGACATAGAAGAGGTTGGAGTAGAAGGCGTGCTTGAGGCCGTCCTTGTTGAGCGTCACGCCGTCCAGGCCAGACGTCGCGTCGACCGGTCGGTATTCGGTGCGCACGGGCAAGCCAGGTGCATTCATTGTCATGGTGTTTTTTTGAAGCGTTTATCCGCTAATTCTGTGTGCAAGTTTCATGCGTGTGATTGGTGTCGCCGCCGTCGCCTGAAGGATCCCTCAACGCTTTCATGCGCTTAGGGTGCACCGTTGCGATCACCGCAACCGGCGATGACTGCACCATCATAGGACATAAGCCGCGACGCCGCCCGTGCCCGGCGCCGGTTTCACCTTGAACATAACACAAGCATACTTGGCGGCTGACCATGAGTACCGCGACTCCATCACAGCTGCCACCGTCCGGGTTGCCCGCGCGCCGTGTGGATGCCGCCGGCATCGCGCACGTCGACCTGCGCGCGGTGCTGGCCCTGGCGCTGCCACTGGTGGCCAACAGCGCGGTACAGACCATTCTCAATCTCACCGACCTGTGGTTCATCGGACACATTTCCACGACCGCTCTGGCGGCCGTCGGTGCCGTGAACTGGCTGATCATCGCGGTGGTGATGCTGCTGGCCGGAACGGGCATGGCCGTGCAGACCACCGTGGCGCAGGCCTACGGTGCCGGCGACCCATCCCGCGCGGCGCAGGCCACCTGGTCGGGACTGTGGGGCATCCTGTGCGTCGCGCCGCTGTTCATTGCCGTGGCGTTCTCCTGCCATTACATCCTGGCGCCGTTTGGCATCGACCATGACATCGCGACCACCGCCACGCGCTTTTGGCTGCCGCGGGTCGCAGGCGCCCCGCTGGGCGTCGCGGTGTGGGGCACGCTGGGCTTTTTCAACGGCATCGGCCGACCGCGGACCACGGTCGTCATCACGCTCATCATCACCTGCCTGAACGTACTCCTGAACCGGCTGTTCATCTTCAATCTGGGACTGGGAGTCGCGGGATCCGCATGGGCGTCGACCTGCGCACAGGGTGTCGGGCTCGCGAGTGCCCTGGCCATCTTCCTCTCGGCGCGGTACCGCCGGGAGTACCGCTCCCACCTGATGTGGCGGCCGCGCGCCGCGCTGCTGTGGGCGCAGTTCCGGCTGGGCTTTCCGATGGGGCTGACGGGGGCCTCGGATCTGATCGGTGTGTCACTGTTCCAGCTGATGCAGGTGCGCGTGGGGGCCGTGGCCGGTGCGGCGACGCAGCTGGTTTTCGTCTCCACCGCCATCGCCTACATGCCGGGCGTGGGGGTGTCGCAGGCCGCAACGACACTGGTCGGTCAATCCATCGGCGCGGGCAGTCGTGCCTGGGCAATGCGCGTCGGAACGTACGTCACCGTCATGGCCGCAATCCTGATGGGCGGCATCGGCTTGGCTCTGGCACTGTCCGGCCCGTGGGTGCTGCCGCTGCTGCTCACTGCCGCCGACCCGATGTCGGCGCTGGTCGTGAGCCAGGCGGCGACGCTGCTGTGGTTCGCCGCGGCCTACCAGTTCTTCGACGGCCTGAACATCGCCAGCAGCTACTGCCTGCGCGGCGCGGGGGACACGCTGGTCCCGGGCATCCTCGTGCTGGTGCTGTCCTGGTTCCTGTTCGTGCCCCTGGCGCACATCCTGACGTTCGCGCCCGGTGGTGGTTTCATCAGGTTCCTGCCGCAGCTGGGCTATGGCGCCCAGGGCGGCTGGGTCGCGATGATCATCTACGTACTGCTGCTGGGCGCGCTGCTGTACGGCCGCTGGCGCATGGGCGCGTGGCAGCAGATCACGCTCAAGGCCTAGCGGGCCTTCGCCAGTCCCATCCACTTCTCCAGCGGCTCGACGCGGTTGCGGCTGACCGAGAGCCGCGCGCCGCAGCGCAGCTGCACGGCATAGTCGCCGCCGGCCTCGCGCAGCAGCGTCTCGATCTGGTCCAGTTTCACGATCACGGAACGATGGATGCGGAAGAAGTCGGTGGGATCCAGGCGCTCCTCGAGGGTCTGCATGCGCTCGCGGATGATGTATGTGCGCTCCCCGACGTGGATTTCGGCATACGGGCCGCTGGCGGCGATGTATTCGATGGTGGCGACTGGCACGACGCGGACCTGGCCGCGCATTTCCACGGCGATGCGTTCGAGGTAGCCGGTGGCGACCGAGTCGGAGAGTGCGGCCGGTCCCGCCCCCGGCAGCGCCGTGGCGCCCGGGGCCGGGGCGGCGCTGCCGCCGGCGTTCAACACCGTGCGCAACTGCTCGGACAGCTTGCCAAGCTCGGTGAGCCCGATCATCTTGCGCGCCCGGCGGAAGGCCTGCTCGAAACGCTCGTCATCGAAGGGTTTCACGAGATAGTCGACCGCCGCGACATCGAAGGCATCCAGCGCGTACCGGTCGTAGGCGGTGACGAAAATCGTCGGCGGCATGTGCTCCGGCCCGATGTCGCGAACGACCTCCAGGCCCGTGCGGCGCGGCATCTGCACGTCCAGGAACACCAGGTCGGGCTTCACGGTGCGGATCGCCTCGATGGCCGAATCCCCGTTATCCGCAAAGCCGGCGATTTCGACGCCTTCCTCGTGACGCAGCAGATCCTCGAGACGCTGGCGCCCCAGGGCTTCGTCATCGACGATGAGCACGCGCAGGTTTGGCCCCGTCATCGCCGACCTTTTAAGCTTGGGCGGCCACTGCGGAGGTGCGCAGATCGTTCTGCGTGTGGTAGGGCAGCGATACCTCGGCAATCAGGCCACCGCCCTCGGCATGCCTGAGCGTGAGGCTCTGGACGGGGCCGTACAGCGCGGCCAGCCGCGCGCGGGTGTTGCGCAGGCCCAGGCTGTGCGGTGAGGGTGGCTTCTCGAGGCGGACCTCGGGGCCGTTGTCCCGGACGCTGATGATCACGCGCTCGCCCTGCCGGCTGGCCGTGACTTCGATGTAACCGCCGCTGCTCAACTTGCTGATGCCGTGCTTGATGGCGTTCTCGACCAGCGGCTGCAGGATGAGGTTGGGTACCAGCGCATCCCGCACGTCGTCATCGGCATGCATGTCGACATCCAGGTGTCCCTGGAAGCGGATGCGGATGACTTCCAGGTAGCGCTCGGTGAAGGTCAGCTCGCGCTGCAGCGGCACTTCGGGCTCGTCCGCCTCATCCAGCGAGGTCCGCAGCAGTTCGGAGAGACGCGCAATCATCCGCCGCACGCCCCGCGGGTCGCGTTCCACCAGCGCCGAGACGGCATGCAGCGTATTGAACAGGAAGTGCGGATTAAGCTGCATGCGCAGCGCCGACAGCCGCGCATCGGCCAGTTGGGCCTGCAGCTGCGCGGCCTGGGCCTGCAGCCGCACCGCCTCCTCGCGTCGCACCTGGTAACGCCAGAAGTAGTTGCGGGCGAAACCGGCCGCCAGTACCGCCACGAAGACGATGAATTCGTTCATGAACCACATGCGCCGCAGGCGCGCCATCGCCGCCATCTCCGGGGACACCGGCGTCGGCGAATAGAACAGATGCTGACGCACGAAGCTGGTTGCCAGATCGATGACGATCGCCAGCATCAGGCCGATCACCACGAACATCACCCGGGTCGGCCAACCGGTGCGTTCTATGGCGAAGCGGCTGGCGAACCAGAAGATCACCGGCGTGACGGCCGCCCACATGAAGGCGTTCGAAAACGTTACCAGCTCGTAGGCGAACGGGATGAGCGGCTGCCAGGGGCCGGTGCGCGGCTGAATCAGGGAGTTGGTGCAGCTCATGGTGCCGATCAGCGCCCAGAACCCCAGGATCAGCAGCAGTTCGGTACGGCTGAGCGAGCGGTAGTCCGTTGCATCCACGCGCCCGGGCGCGGGCAGATCAGCCTCGGGGGTGCCGCTTGCGCGGGCCAGAACGCCCGGCTGGGGGATGGAGAGGCTGGTGGAGTTCACCGCCCAAGAATAGGCCGTTGGCCGGTGCGCGAAAAGCCTCAGCGTCTCGAGCCGCACCTGCCGCGCCATGAAAGGCGGCCAAGGCGGGATCAGCGGCGGATTACTCGTCGGCCGGCGGCAGGGTCTGCTGCAGGGTGGTTCGCAGCAGGGCGGGGTCCTTGGTGCTGCGGTCGTACACACGGATCACTTTCATGGCCCGGTTGCGGCCCTCACTGGCGACATCGATCTTGACCAGCAGCTGCCTGCCGTCCGCGGACAGGGTATAGGTTTCCTGGACCTCCGGTCCGATCTGCGGCCGCACCTCGACCAGGAAATCCCGGCCGGACCAGCCGGCAACCTGGTCGGCGACGCCGCTCGGGACCGATACGACGCTGCGTTCCCCGGGCGTGAAGCTGCGATTGGTGGCGGCATTGGAGATCGATACTTCGGCCTCGGTCTGGCGGATCTTCAGCCACTGGCCCCCCAGGAGCGCGTTGTTCTGGAAGTCCAGGGGCGGCCGATAGGCATAGCGGTCGTTGGCAGCATTGGAGCGGTAGATCGCCTGCCCCTCGTGTCCCGGGCTGGTATCAATCGGCGGCAGATCCGTGGTCGGGTCGTTGATGACTTCCGGGGCGGGGCCCGATGCCGGCCCCTTACCGGATCCCGGCCCGGTACGAGGTTTTGGCTGCACTGCAGCGAGAACTTTGTCCGGATCCGAACTGAGCGCCGGGTTGAGCTCCCAGACACCCTCGATGGAGTAGTTCGGCGGCGGCAGCTCGTGCACGTGCGCCATCATGCAACCGCCGAGGCCGGCCAGCAGCAGACCACCGCACAAAGTGCGCAGCAGGTGACGAGGGGAGTAAATCATCGCAGTTGAGAGTGCCGGTGGAGGCAAAAGTTTCAAGGGCTTGGAGGCCAATTGAGTGGCCGCTGATTCTAGCGCAAGTGACGCATGCTGCTGTTGCACTTTGGTGCGGGGACGTCAGTCGTTGCCCGATCGCGATGCAGATTTTTCACTCCGGTTGGCGGAATGACAGCGTTGCGGTGCACAGGTGGCGCTTACGCCGGACCCCGCCGTGCCCGAATCGCACCGTCGTCAGCGCCCTGTCAGGCGCAGGACGGCCGCAGCGTCATGCAGGTGAGGGTTGCGTCACGCTCGTGTCGCCTCGCAGGCCCGAATGCTGCATAGATGAATAAAGGAGGAACTGCAGGCTGGCAGCGAGGTCAACCGGCAACTTGGACACACGTAGTTATGTATATGACATGCGAGGAGTATGAGAACCGTCACGCTACTTGCTACGCAGCAGGCTTACGTTAAGGTCGACAGATGTGGCGCGGGGCCACAGTCGAGATGCTCAATTTGCGCTCAGCGCCGGAGGGAAGGCTGATGAGTACGCGAGAGGATCCGATCAAGAGCAAGGACTTCCTGGAGTCCTTGAGTTCATTCAGCAAGCTGCATCGGGCGCAGCGCTGGGAAGGCACTTTCGCCGAATTCCTCACCAATGTGGTGGCCCACAATCCGGCTGCCGCGGCCCGCACCAGTCACCAGTACATCTGGGACATGCTGCGCTGGCATGGCCACGGCAACGATGAAGGTGGCGACAGCCTCAAGGCACGCGCCCTGTTCCGCCGTGAACTGTTCGGTATCGATGAACCGCTGTCCCGGGTCGTCGACTATTTCAAGGCTGCGGCCGCCGGCTCCGACGTGGGCCGCCGCCTGCTGCTCCTCCTCGGACCGCCCTCCGGCGGCAAGTCGACACTGGCGATCCTGATGAAGCGCGGCCTGGAGGAGTACAGCCGCACCGACGCCGGCGCGCTGTACGGCATCAAGGGCTCGCCGCTGCGCGAGAACCCGCTGAACCTGGTGCCGGCGAGCCTGCGCGCCGAGTTCCGCGAACGCTACGGCGTCGACATCCAAGGTGAGCTGTCGCCCTGGGCGCGGGAGTTCGTCGAGCGCGAATTCGAAGGCGACTTCGGCCGCGTGCCGGTGGAGCGCATTTTCATCGACGAAGCCTCGCGCACGGGCATCGGCACCTACGCGCCGCACGATCCGACCACCGCCGACATCGCCGACCTGGTCGGCTCGGTGGACCTGGCCAAGGTCGCCCAGATCGGCGACGAAGGGGATCCACGGGCCTGGTCATGGTCGGGCGCGGTCTATGCGGCCAGCCGCGGCATGCTGGAGATGATCGAAATCCTGAAGGTGAAGCGGGAGTTCCTGTACCTGCTGCTGACGATGACCCAGGAGAAGAACGTCAAGGTGTCGCGGTTCCCGCTCATCCACCTCGATGAGACGATCCTCGCGCACACCAACCTCGCCGAGTTCCACAAGTTCCTGCAGGAGAAGGAAAACGAGGCGCTGCTGGACCGCATGGTCATCATCAAGGTGCCGTATTCACTGTCCTACCAGGATGAGGCGCGCATCTACAAGAAACTCGTGGTCGGTGCACCGGCGTTCCGCGATGTGCACCTGGATCCACATGTGCTCGACCTGGCCTCGGTGTTCGCGATCCTGACCCGGCTCACGAAACCGGAGCGCGAAGGCCTGGACCTGGCCAAGAAGCTGCGGCTGTATTCCGGTGAGTCCGTGGAGGGCGTGCCGGAGTCCGAGGCCGCGCGGCTGAAGGCCGAGAGCAACGACGAAGGCCTGACGGGGGTGAGCCCGCGCTTCGTCATCAACGCCATTTCCAACGCCATCACGCGCGGCAACACCCACAGCCTCACCAGCATGGAGCTGCTGCTGGCGCTGAAGGACTCCATCGACAGCGATGCGCGCATGGAGAGCAAGCACAAGAAGGCCTGGATCGATCACCTCGTGACGGCGCGCAAGGAGTTCTACAACCGCTGGGTGAAGGAGGACGTGCACCGTGCCATGTTCGCGTCCTTCGAGGCCGAAGCGCAGCAGCTGCTGGAGAAGTACCTCGATGAGGTCGAGGCGTCCCTGGATCACCGGCAGGTCACCGATCCGATCACGGGCGAGACCCGCCCGGCGGATGAACGCTTCCTGCGTCAGGTCGAGGAGAAGATCAAGGTCTCCGACTCCGGCAAGCTCTCGTTCCGGCAGGAAGTGGTGCGCAAGGCGATGGTTGCGTTCAAGACCGGCGAGAAATTCGCGCTGGTGAGCCACGCGCGCATGCGCGAGGCCATTGAGCAGTACCTGTTCGAGGAGCGCCGCGACGTGCTGCGGCTGGTGACCTCCACGGCGCGTCCCGATGATGAGGCGCGGCAGAAGATTTCTGTGGTCCAGGAGCGACTGATCAAGGAGTATGGGTACGACGAGCACAGCGCCAAGGAAGCGCTGAGCTATGTCACGACTCTGCTGGCACAGGAGTAACGCGTTAGCAAAGGACGGCACCGGGCATGACGGCGAGCAGCGACGATTCCAGTTCCCTTGGGCTGACCAGGTGGTACGACCTGTTCTCACGCGGCGCCCGTGACTGGCTGCGTCATGATGAGAAGGTGCGCGAGGCCGTCCGCGAACATCTGCCCAAGATCATCGCCAATGGCGACGTCATCAATGACTCGGCGCGTTCGGTGCGCGTGCCGGTGCGGATGCTCGAGCACTATCACTTTCGGCTGCGTAATCCCGGCGACTCCCAGGGCGTGGGTCAGGGCCAGGCGAAGCCCGGCGATGTGCTGGCGGATGGCAATCCGGACCCCCACGGCTCGGAAAAAGGCGAAGGCGGCCAGGGCGATGGCGGCATCCAGCTGATGCTGGAGATCAAGATTGACGACATCGTCGACTGGCTGTGGGAGGAGATGCAGCTGCCGAACCTCAAGGCACGGGTCGGCCCCTCCGACGACAGTGACTGGGTGCGCGAGGGCTGGGACCGGCGCGGTGCGCGCTCCCGACTGGATCGCCGACGTTCGGTCAAGGAACTGGTGAAGCGCCAGGGACTGGGCGGTCCGACCACGTTCACTGACGAGGATCTGCGGTTCCGGCAGCTGGCGCGCCGCCGGCAACCGGCGGTGCACGCGGTGGTGTTCTTCATGCTGGATGTGTCGGGGAGCATGTCGGACCGGGATCGCAAGCTCGCCAAGACGTTCTTCTTCTGGGTGGTGCAGGGACTGCGCCGCGAGTACCGCTCACTGGAGACTGTGTTCGTCGCCCACACCACCGAGGCGTGGGAGTTTGCCGAGGGCGACTTCTTCCAGGTCGCCGGCACCGGCGGTACGGTGGCCTCGACCGGCCTCAACAAGGTCCGGGAGGTCATCGACGCGCGCTTCAATCCGGCGCGCCACAACATCTACCTGTTCTACGCCTCCGATGGCGACAACAGCATCGGCGATCACGGGCCGGCCCAGGAGGCGCTCGAGGACATCGCCACCAAGGCCTGCTTCTCCGGCTATGTCGAAGTCGCATCAGGACTGTCGCGCCAGCTCGCCACCGAAACCGGACGGCTGTTCGGTGATGCGGCCGGCAACGGCCTGCCGGTGGCGAGCTATGTGATCGACGATTTCGAGGGTGTCTGGGGGGCGGTGCGACATTTCTTCAGCGCCGAAGCTAAGGCCCTGGGTTGACGAGGAACTGCGATGAGTGAACCCATCACCGGACCCGCGGGCGACTGGCGCAGCTACGTGCAGCGCATGGAGGAACTCGCGGCGCGCCAGGGCATGAACTTCCATCCCGTCGAATTCGAGGCCGTTCCGGACGCCTTCATGATGGAGATCGCCGTGTACGGCCTGCCGGTGCGCATGCCGCACTGGTCCTTCGGCGTGCGCTACATCTACCAGCTGATCCAGCGCAACATGGGCAATTCGCGCCTGTTCGAGGTGGTGTTTCCGGGCAATCCCGGCCACGCCTATCTCTCCAACGGCAACGGCATGGCGGAAAACGTGCTGGTCACCGCCCATGTGCTCGGACATGCGGATTTCTCGCGCAACAACCTGCTGTTCCGGCGCTGCCAGGAACAGGTCAGCGAACACATCGTCGAACACGCGGCGAGTCATGCGCGGCAGATCCAGCAGGCCATCGAGACCCATGGTCCGCAGCGGGTCGAGGCGGCGCTGGATGCGGCGCTTGCCCTGGAACAGCACATCGACATCGACCAGCGCCTGCGTCGCGAGCGTTACCCGGAGTTCATGCCCGATGCCAAGGCGCTCGTCGATGATGAGTTCCGGCGCCGGTTCGCCTCACTGGATCCAGTGGCTGCGCATGGTGCCTTCGAGACCAAGAAGCGCGCGCCGGTGCCGCCGCACCCCGAGCGTGACCTGCTGTGGTTCATCGCGCATTACGCTCCTGAGATGGAGAGCTGGGAGCGCGACATCTTCCTCGCCGTGCGCGAGGAGTCCTTCTACTTCTATCCGGTGTTCGCCACGCAGATCATGAACGAGGGCTGGGCCTCCTACTGGCATGCCCGGCTGCTGCGCGAAGCGGATTTCATCCCGCCGCAGGCCTACGTGGATGCCATCAAGTGCCACTCCGACGTCGTGCGGCCGACGGCCGCCGACCAGCAGATTGCGCTGGCCGTGAATCCCTACCACCTGGGATTCTCGCTGTGGGAAAAAATCATCGAGCGCGAGGGTCTGGCCGCTGCGCGTCGCATCATGCAGGAAGATGATGACTTTGGCTTCGTGCGCAACCACCTCACGCGCGAGATGGCCGACGAACTGGAACTGTTCCGCTTCGCGGCACGCAACGATGGACAGATCAAGGTCATGGACCGCGACCTGCACGGCCTGCACGAGGCGCTGCTCGCACCCAAGTACAATTTCGGCGCGCCGAACATCGCCGTGTCACAGTTGCGCAATGACGGTTCGCTCGAGCTGGAGCACGACCACGTGACCGATGGTCGCGGCATCGACGTGGATCGCAGCCGCAAGGTGCTCGAATACATCCATCGCGTCTGGCGCCGGCCGGTGACGCTGCATACCGTGGATCAGGGCGGGGCGGCGCTGGCACTGTCAGCGCAGTAGCGGCACTGCCACTCGCCCAATCCGGAATAAAAAAGGGGGGCCTTTCGGTCCCCCCTCAAAACACAAATCAACTTTTCCTGAAGCTGTTTAGAACAGCTTGTACTTCACATTGACGTAGAAGTTACGCAGCAACGGGTCCGCGTTGAGCTGGTTGTAACCGGCAGCGAAGTTGTTCTGGTAGGCGTTGGTGAACGGCGGGCTCCTGTTGAGCAGGTTCTTGATGCCGAACAACACGGTCAGCTTCTCGACCGGCATGTAGCTCACGAAACCATCGAGGAGCGTATAGCTGCCCACGTGCCGCTGATTGCCGGCGGCATCCGGGAACTCGTCGATGTATTCCGAGTAGAAGCGGTTGGTGAGGCCGGCACCGAACATCTTCTCCGGGCTCGTCCAGTTGACCGTCAGGTTATGCGTCCACCGGTAGGCCGGCGGAATCTCGTTGTACGAGCCCACCAGGTTGAGGAGCGGACCGCCGTTGTACTGCTGCTCAAGGAATTGCGTGGTCGCGGTACCTTCCAGGTCTTCGTGGAACGTACCGAGCGGCGTGTGCTGCAGATACTGGACGCTCACGTCCACACCGTCTGTCGTGATCCGGCCCGTATTCTGGAAGGTCTGGGTTATGTATCCGCAGGTCGGTTGCGTGTAGGGATGGCAGTCTGCCGCCTCTTGAATCGACGGAGTAAGTCCCCCGACGTTGTTCAATGTGTAGTAGCTGGTAAACAGTGAAGGGTTACCGTAGATAGCCGTTACCGGAACAGTCGAGATGGTGTTCTTCAGCAGGATCCGGAAGTAGTCCAGCGTGATGCCCAAGTCCCGAATCGGCGAGAGCACGACACCCAGATCGAAGTTCTGTGATGTCTCGGGCGTCAGACTCCTGTTGCCGCCGAACAACCCGATGCCCTGCGTGGCGCAGGTTGCCGTGGTAAACGGCGCAATGGCGGCCCCTCCTACCGGACAGTCCGGGTTTCCTGTCCCCATGGTGCCGGAGCTCGAAGCTGACAGGGAATTCGGGTCGTAAAGGTCGAACAGCGTCGGTGCCCGGAAGCCCGTGGAGGCGGTGCCCCGGAAGGTCAGGAAATCGGTCGCCTGGTAGCGCACCGACACCTTGGCGTTGTTGGTCCTGCCGAAGTCGCTGTAACGGTCTTCACGATCCGAGATGTCGAGATCGAGACTCTTGAGAATTGGGACGTCCACTTCGAGATAGGCGGCTTGTACCTGGCGAGCACCTTCGACGGCACTGTCCGTGAGGCCCGTGGCGGCGCTCACGAGGTCGTTATACGGCGTGGTGTGATACCCGAAGTGTTCGCCGTTCACATCGAAGCCGATCGCAAACGTTGCCGGAATGCCGGAATTGAAAGCATCGCCGAGTTCGTGACTGGCATGGCCGGTGACGCCCCAGCGCGAGTCCACGCCGAGCGCGTACACGCCGTTGATGTACGACTGGTTGATCAAGGCCTGCCCGGCCGCGCTCTGCGGACCGAAGGGGTTGATCAGATCGCTCAGGACGCCGCCGGGGGCCTGGACGGACTCATCGGGGTAGCCGCCCTGATTGCGATTGTCGTTGGTGTTCTTGCTGTAGTTGAGCGCCGTTTCGTAGTCCCAGCCGAGGTTATGGCCGGAGAACGTCAACAGTACCCGCTGTTCGGCGTTGATGTTGCCGCTGTAGCGGTCGTTCTTGGGATCTGTCCAGATGGCATCGCCGCCATCCGCCAGATCAGGCGCTGCGGTGGTGCCGATACCCGTCAGCTGAGCCGCGGTCGGGTAGTAGGGGCTTGCCGGGTCCAGACCGTAGAAATAGAACATGGGGCCGGACCAGCCGGTCACTTCGGACTGGGTATAGAAGTACTGCAGCTGGATCTGGTTGTTGAGCGGCAGCGTCTTGGTGGCGGACAGCATTGCGGAATATTCGCTGGACTTCGGAAGCAGATCCGTCGCGGCGGAATAACGGTACGCGCAGTTGCCGAAGTCAGTGGTCAGATAGGGATTGCCGACGCAGGCGGGGAAGCCCGACTGGTACTCGTTACCATTGCTGTCCAGGAAGGTGCCGGGCCAGGATCCCGGATTGTTCGTGGAGGTGTAGCCCTTCTCGGGATAGTAGCCTTCAGCAGAGAAATTCCGCTGCGTTGCGCGCAGTTCCTGCTGCTTCGCGTAACTGCCCGTGATCATGACGTTATAGCCGTCATTCGCCAGATCGCCGTGACCCAGGCTGAAGTCTGCCTGGCCGTTACCGCCGCCGTTCTCTTCCGGGCGGTCGAACGTGCCTTCGATCTCGGCACCCTGGTAATTCTTCTTGGTGATGAAGTTGATCACGCCCGCGATGGCATCCGAGCCGTACAGCGCCGAGGCGCCCTCGCGGAGCACTTCGACATTGTCGATGGCCGAGAACGGTATGCCGCTCAGGTCCACCGCATTGCCGGTGAAGGCATTGTTGGCCAGACGCTGGCCATCGAGCAGGATCAGGGTGCGGCCACTGCCGAGGTCGCGCAGGTTGGCGTAACTGCCGCCGCCTGAAAAGGTTCCGACGGCGGTGGAGATGCTGATCGCCGGGTTGTTGGAGGTCAGGGTGTTCAGCGCTTCCTGCACACTCGTGATGCCCTGATCCTTCAGGGTGTCCGACTTGAGGACCGTGACGGCCTCCGCGGTTTCGGCGTTGGCACGCTTGATCATGGTGCCGGTGACGACGACTTCCTGGATAGGCTCGTTGTCAGTGGCAGTGACCGGCGCTTGCTGCGCCTGCGCCGCAGCACTGGCTGCTGCAAGTGCGGCAAGAACGGTAACGTGAATGCAGTTGCGGATCAGATTGTTGGAAAGACGTGAACTTTGTTTCTTGCTATTCGATGACTCTGACATTGCAGAACTCTCCGTATGCAGGCCGCCATACACTCACCGGTGCATCTGTAATTGATTGATGTCACGAAGCGCGCGGCTACTACACACATCCCAAGTTGATACCAAGCACTGCCTTGTAACTCGCTTGTCCTGGCAAGCGGCTACGGGTCACTGCGACCGGCCGTGCTCCCTTCTGTGGGACCAGCATAAGCTGTAAGGCAAACGCAATACAATATTGTGTTGTCATGGGGCAACATCTCGAGGGGGTGCACTACGGCGGTGCAGGCGTTTGCAAACGCTGTGGCGCGCGGCCATAGGGTGTCACCCGGCCCGACTTGACAGAATTCCGCATCAGAAATCGCGGCTCTGTGATGTTTTTACAACAGCCTGGCGGCGAGCTCAGGGTTTGTAAGCTTACTGAAAGGTTGTCGGGCTGTACAACGCAGGGCCTAGCTGTTGGGGGTCGAGGCGCCGGCCGGCACGTCCTTCCACTTCGCAAGGTCGCCGACTTTCAAATGCAGCTTGTCGCTGATGCCGCCCTGCAGTTCGATCACGCCACTAACCTCAACGTCGGAGCTGATGATGCTTTCATCATGCGGTATGGCATGGGCGATCTTCACCACGCGGCCATCGACCGCGACGAACAGCATGTCGAGCGGAATGAAGGTGTTCTTCATCCACATGGTCCACACGCGCGGCTGGGTACCTACGAACACCATGCCTTTGTCCGCCGGCAGTTCCCGCACGAACATCAGCCCCTGTTCCTCACGTGCCGGGGTATCCGCCACCCAGATGGTGAACGGGTGCCGGGTGGCGCCGCTGCTGACGGTGAGCGTGGTCTGGGGGAACGCCGAGAGTTCCTCCAGTGGCGCGGTCTGGGCGTGACCGACAACCGCATACAGGAGGAGCGGTGCGCACGCGGCGCACAGCGTCAGGAGCCAACGGGCGGGATTGTTCATGCGCAGCCTCAACTGTGACCGGAAAACTCGATGCGGCCGGCAAAGTCGAACCGGCTGACCAGGATGCGTCCCTTGCCGGCGAGCGCGTTGGCGGGGGCCACGCAGAAGCCGCGGGCCTCGATCCGCCATGCCCGCGCGCCCTTGCCCGGCAGCGGGCGCTGCGACAGCTGATCCATTGTGCATTTGTCATCGCCGCGCGTCGCGAAGACGCGGCCGCCGTCCACCAGGACCGTAAGGTTGGTCGGCAGTTCCTTGCCCGCGGCGCCTTCGTGCGCGGCGCGGACGCCAAATACCAACCGCAGCACTTTGCCGCCGGGCCCCGGGCCCGCGAAGCTCACACGCAGCCCGCTGCCATCGGGCCGCGCCTCGCCCCCGCATTCCAGCTCGGCGTCCTTCCAGTTCAAGTCCAGGTTCAAGGCGCCACGGATCCGTGCGCGCACGTAGCCGGTGCCATCTCCCAGGCATGGGCTGCGGCCGGGACTCGGACTCGCGTCGGCGAGCCCCGCCGCCGGGTCCGGGCCGTGTTGCGGCATCTGGATCACCGGCTGCGGGGGGGCTGCCTGGGCAGTATTTGCACTGAACGTCGGCGGCGGCAGTCCAAGTGACAGGATTGTGACCGCCCGCAGCGCTGACTTGCGCCACGCGGTGCCAAATGTGGAGGGTACGTTCATCTTAAGTCAGTCTACCCTCGCCGCATCGGCCTGTCGGCGCTGTCCGGTGTGCGCGGTACGCGAAGTGCTCCTATGGACAATGGCAGCATGAACACGGAAAGTAACGTCGTACCGCAATGACAACAGTTTTATAGAGCGGCCCAACATGCAGAGACAGCCTGCCCGCGCCTCGTATGGACGCTTCGTCAGTCGCCTGACCAGCGGCACACTCGCAATAGTCATGGCCGGCGGACGCGGCGAGCGACTGAAGGGTCTGACCGTCAACCGCTGCAAGCCGGCGACGCCCTTTGGCGGCAAGTTCCGCATCATCGATTTCGTCCTCTCCAACTGCGTGAACTCCGGCATCCGCCAGATCTCGATCCTCACCCAGTACAAACAGCAGCCCCTCATCCAGCACGTCCAGCAGGGCTGGAGTTACCTGCGCGGTGAATTCGGCGAGTTCGTCGAGGTCATTCCGGCGCAGCAGCAGATCGGGGAGATGTGGTACCGCGGCACCTCCGATGCGCTCTACCAGAACCTGGACCTGATCCGCTCGCACCGCCCCAAGCACGTGCTGGTGCTGGCCGGCGACCACATCTACAAGATGGACTACGGTCCCATGATCGCCTACCACGTGGAGAAGGGCGCCGATATCACCGTCGGTGTGGTGCAGCTGCCGGCCGCAGAATCCAAGAGTTTCGGTGTGCTGACGGCGACCGAGTGGAACCGCGTCACCAAATTTTCGGAAAAACCTGCCCAGCCGGATACGCTCCCCGGCCGACCCGATTCGATACTGGCCTCGATGGGCATCTATGTCTTCAACACCAGCCTCCTCGAGAAGCTGCTGACCGAAGATGCGCAGGATCCGAACTCCGTCCATGACTTCGGCAAGAACATCATTCCAACGGCCATCGGCAACCGCCAGGTCTTCGCCTATCCCTTCCAGGACGTGAAGACCCGCGCGCAAAGCTACTGGCGCGATGTGGGCACCGTGGATGCCTACTACGACGCCAACATCGAGCTGGTGCACGTCAAGCCGGAACTGAATATCTATGACCGGGAATGGCCGATCTGGACGTACCAGGAGCATCAGCCACCGGCGAAGTTCATCCTCGATGATGATGCGCGGCGCGGCATGGCGGTCAATTCCATGGTGTCCGGTGGCGTCATCATTTCCGGCTCGCATGTGCAGAATTCCCTGATTTTCTCCGACGTGCGCGTGGATGAGCGTTCCTTTGTCGACAGCGCGGTCATCCTGCCGCATGTGGATGTCGGACGCGGCTGCACCATCAAGCGCGCAATCGTCGATGAGGGCTGCCAGATCCCCGACGGCATGAGCATCGGCACCGACCTCGCCGTGGATGAAAAACGTTTCCATGTCACGGAGAACGGCGTGGTGCTGGTCACTGCGGACATGCTGCGTCGCCTGAACAACCCCTAAAACCGACACGCCCCAAGAAGTGGAAGCTCCTGTGCGATTGCCGGTGGTGCTGCTGTGGCACATGCACCAGCCGCAGTACCGCGATGCACTGACGGGCGAGTACGTGCTGCCCTGGACGTACCTGCACGCCATCAAGGACTACACGGACATGGCCGCGCACCTGGAGGAGAATCCGGCCGCGCGGGCCGTGGTGAACTTCACGCCGGTGCTGCTGGACCAGCTGGATGAACTCGCGCAACGCGTGAACCAGCATCTGGTCCAGGGTTCGCCGCTTCCGGATCCGGTGCTGGGCCTGCTCGGCCCCGACCCGGTACCCACCGAGCCCGCGGCCCGATTGCAGCTGCTGCAGGCCTGCCTGCGCGCCCACCGCAAGAACCTGATCGAACGCTTCCCGCCTTACCTGGCGCTCGTCACCTTCGCCGAGCACTGCGCCTCGCTCGAGCACATCAGCTGGGCCTCGGATGCCCTGATCCATGACCTCGCGGTCTGGTTTCACCTGGCCTGGATGGGCGAGACGGTGCGCCGCAGCGATGCGCGCATTGCGGCGCTGTCCGGCCAGGCGAGCGGTTTCACGCCCGCACAGCGACGGCAGCTGCTGGAACTGATCGGTGAGCTGCTGAAGGGGATCATTCCGCGCTACCGGCGCCTGCGCGAGTCCGGCCAGTGTGAGCTGTCGGTGACCCCATATTCACATCCGATTCTGCCGCTGCTCTTTGACTTCAACGCGGCGCGTGACAGCGTTCCGGATGCGCAGTTGCCGCAACACCCGGGCTATCCCGGTGGCGCGGATCGGGCGCAATGGCAGGTCGCCGAAGCCATCCGTTCGTTCGAGAAATATTTCGGCGCACGGCCCGAGGGCTGCTGGCCGGCGGAGGGCGCCGTCAACGACGCCACGCTGCGGCTGCTCGATGCGCACGGATTCAGCTGGGCGGCCTCGGGGGCCACGGTGTTGCGCGCGGCACTTATCGCCAACCATCTGGAGCCGGATGCCACCGACTCGTACAACCGGCCGTACCAGCTGCCGGGGACGCGGCTCAAGTGCTTCTTCCGTGAGGAGGGGCTCTCGGATCTCATCGGCTTCACCTACGCGACCTGGCATGGCGATGATGCGGCAAACAATCTGGTGAATGATCTCGTCGCGATGGCCCAGGGCCGCAATACGTCGGCGCCGACCCACGCGGTGCTGATCGCCCTGGATGGCGAGAATGCCTGGGAGTACTACCCGTTCAACGGCTACTGGTTCCTGAAGGCGATGTACGCGAACCTCGCGGCGAATCCGCAGATCGAGCTCATGACGATGTCGCAGTGCCTGGCCCGCGGTATCCAGGCCGTGCCCCTCGGCCGGGTTCCCGCCGGCAGCTGGGTGCACGGCACGCTTGCGACCTGGATGGGCGAGGCGGCGAAGAACCGGGGCTGGGATCTGCTGTGCGAGGCGAAGCTCGCCTTCGATGCGGTGCTCGCGGGCGGCACACTCGATGCAGCCGCCAGGACGGCCGCCACGCGCCAACTCGCGCTGTGCGAGAGTTCAGACTGGTTCTGGTGGTTTGGTGACTATAATCCGGCGCTGGCCGTGAGCCAGTTCGACCAGTTGTACCGGCGGCAGCTGCTGACGCTGTATCGGCTGCTGGGCCGCACGGTACCGGAGTCGCTCTCACGGCCCATAGCGACGGGTTCAGGTGACATGGAGAATGGCGGCGTCATGCGCCGCGCCTAAGAGCAAGTGATTCAATCCGGGATTGATGGAACGGCACAGCCGGCGGCCCTGCGCCGCAGGGCGCGCTACAGTTTCTTCGGGGCGCGCCTCAATCGGCTGCTGGGACGCAAGGCGGATGCGCAGCGCCTGTGTCGCCGTGCCCTGAGCTTTTGCGACTACACCAAGGCCTACCGCATGCTCTCGGAACTGGAGCTGCCGGGCGAGCATTACTTCAAGGTGCTCGCGCGGGTGCACGAGCACGTGCGGCCGGCCACCTACCTCGAGGTCGGCGTCTCGCGCGGTGAGTCCTTGAAGCTGGTGGGGCCGCAGACCCTCGCCTTGGGTATCGATCCGGAACCGCACCTGGAATTCAAGCTCGGGGCGAATCAGAAGGTGTTTGCGCAGACCAGCGATGAGTTCTTCGCCCGACCGGACGTGCCGGCCCTGCTCGGCGGTCGTGCGCTGAACATGGCGTTCATCGACGGCATGCACCACTTCGAGTACGCGCTGCGGGACTTCATCAATATCGAGCCCCTGTGCAATCCCGACTCATTGATCTTCGTGCACGACTGCTTTCCCATCGATGCCAGAAGTGCCGAGCGTGACCAGACCACGGGGTTCTGGAGCGGGGACATCTGGCGCCTGATCGTGCTGTTGAAGAAGTACCGACCGGACCTGGCCATCCACACCCTCGGGGCGCCGCCGACGGGCCTGGGCCTGATCACGCATCTGGAGCCGCGCTCCACCGAGCTGCGCCGCCGCCTACCCGAACTCATCGCCGAAGGCATGGCGCTGGACTTCTCGGCCATCGCGGCCCGCCGCCCCGCGGCCCTGAACCTGGTGCCGTACGATTGGCCGCGTGTGCGTCAGTTGCTGGACGCGCGCTAGAACATCCGGTATCGCTAAGGACCATGAACTCCTCATCCAATCCGGTGCTGGAGCGCCGGCGTGCCGGCGTCCTGCTGCATGTGAGCTCGCTCAATGCCGGCCTGGGCCGCGGCGGGCGGGCGTTCGTCGACTGGCTGGCGAGCGCAGGCTTCACCGTGTGGCAGATCCTGCCCCTGGGACCCACCGGAGTGAACGGCTCTCCTTACTGGGTTCGCTCGGATTCAGCCGGAAATGTGCTGCTCATCGATCCCGAGGAGCCCGCGCCGGTCTATTCGAGCGAGTTCCAGGCCTTTCTCGAAGGCTCGCGCCCATGGCTGGACGACTACGCGGCATTTGAGGTCCTCAGTGGCCTGAACCGTGGCGCGCCGTGGTGGACCTGGTCGCCGGAGTTCCGTGACCGGCAGTCGTTGGCGATGGAACGACTCCGACGCGAGCAGACCGCGGCGCTGCGCGCCATTAAGGAGCAGCAGTTCACGTTCGCCTGGCAGTGGCGCCGCCTCCGTGATTACGCACACTCGCGGGGCGTGTACCTGTTCGGGGATGTGCCGTTCTACGTCGCGCCCGATTCCGCCGAGGCGTGGGCGCACCGCGCCCAGTTCGAGCTGGACGCGACCGGAAGACCCACCGCAGTGGCCGGTGTGCCGCCCGACTATTTTTCCGCACTCGGGCAGCTGTGGGGTAATCCCCTGTATGCCTGGGACACAATGCGTCGAGACGGCTTCCAGTTCTGGCGCTCACGCATCCAGCATCAGCTCGAGCGCGTGGACCTGCTGCGCATCGACCACTTCCGCGCGCTGGCGGCGCACTGGGCGGTGCCGGCCGGCGCACCCGATGCGCGCAGCGGCAGCTGGCAGCCCTCGTACGGTCGGGAGATGCTGCAATCCCTGCAGGCTGAGTTCGCGAACCTGCCGGTGGTGGCCGAGGATCTGGGCGTGATCACGCCGGATGTGGAGGCGCTGCGCCGCGACTTCGGACTTGCGGGCATGCGCGTCTTTCAGTTCGGCTTCGATGGCAAGGGCGACAACCTGCACCTGCCGCATATGTATGAAAAGATCAGCGTCGTCTATACCGGGACGCATGACAACGACACGACGTTGGGGTGGTACCGGAGCCTCGATGAGCAGGCCCGCAGTCGGGTCGATTACTTCCTGCGCGCCGGAGCCGAGCAGATGCCGCAGGCCATGATCCATGCGCTCATGGCGAGCGTCGCGCAACTCGCGGTCGTGCCCATGCAGGACGTGCTGGGACTGGGATCGGAGGCCCGGCTGAACATGCCGGGCACCGATGTCGGCAACTGGAGCTGGCGTCTGCCCGAGCATTCCCTCGGCGGCGACCTTGCGCAGCGCTTCGCCCATCTGAACCAGGTGTTCGGCCGTGCTTAGGCCGCGGCATCGGCGCGCCGTGCTGCTGCTGGCGGTGTTGGCCAGCGGCCTTTGCGGCTGCTCGCTGTTTGCCCACTGGCAGACACCGACACTCTCGGTTCTGAACATCCAGCTGGGCCACAGCGATCTGTGGCAGCAGCATCTGCAGGTGCGCATGAGCGTGCACAACCCCAACGACCGCGAACTGCCGGTCGAGGGCCTCAGCTACAGCCTGGAAGTGAACGGCGAGGAGTGCGCGCACGGGGAGTCCGGCGCAAGCTTCATCGTGCCGGCGCGCGGCGATGCCGAGTTCGACATGAACGTCACCGCCAATGCCGCCGCGGCCCTGCTGCGCATGTTCGCCCGCGGCAACGCGGCCCCGGTGCAGTACCGGATATACGGCAAGGTTGAGCTGTCATCGGGTCTGCTGCGCTCGGTACCCTTCGACCAGCAAGGCGAGCTGCCGCTGCACTAGAGTGCGCTCACAGCGCCGCGCGTGCGGTGGCGAGCATGCGCGCGAACAGCGCAACGTAGTGGGCGCCCTGGCGTTCCCAGGAGAAGTCCTGCGCCATGCCATTGCGCATCATGCGATTCCAGTGCCGCGCATCCGCGTACAGATCGAGCGCGCTATCCACGGCTGACACCAGCCCGGGCACCGTGAACGGTTCGAACACCACACCGGTGCCGGAACCCGTGGCCGGGTCGTAGCGCTGCACCGAATCGGCGAGTCCGCCGGTACGGCGCACGACCGGCACCGTGCCGTAACGCAGGCTGTACATCTGATTCAGTCCGCACGGCTCGTACTGACTGGGCATGAGGAACAGGTCGCTCGCCGCCTCGATCCAATGCGCCAACTCCTCGCTGTAACCTTGGTGGAAGGCGACGCGACCGGGCCACGCCGCGGCCAGTTCGCGCAGTCCCTGTTCATAACGGGACTCACCGGCTCCCAAG